>ENA-ORLU01002058-ORLU01002058.1-human-gut-metagenome-genome-assembly--contig:-NODE-2058-length-12689-cov-5.005075_pt1 | contig 12689 bp, 25 predicted proteins | sample MGYA00243009_ERZ508833 | MGnify/ENA primary metagenome ERZ508833 (study PRJEB26277, sample SAMN04329763) | human gut metagenome | biome: human-associated habitat | host: Homo sapiens | place: USA...
TGAAAACAGAATCCAGATATAAGAACAAACTTACAACTGAATCCTGTTTTCATTTACACAAAATTCTGGACAGTGTCATTAGAATACAGCGCACTTTTCAATTAGTATCTACATTGTGGATATATCCAAAAGCCATATTATATGGTAATTTCCCAACTTCTATACACACATAATCACCACATTCAAAAGCTCTTTCCATGTCCTTAAACCTCTCAATTGCAGCTTCGGATTCATCATCAGTCCGTACCCAATACAATTCTAACTCATGACTTATAACAGAGTTCCAAAGTGCTTCTGCGACTTTTCTGGATAATCTTTTCCAAACAAATCCGTCACTAAATACTATCAAATCATCGGTTATCGCTGTCTTTTTCATAATCATTGTTTTTAATTCAACCAAAAGACTCTTCAGTCATATCCAAGTTCACATTAATATTCTCGCCAGACATCCATTGAACATTATCAAGGTCATATTGGCAATGCTCAATGAGGAACGCTTCAATGTCTCCACCAAAGTTTTCATCAATAAACGATTTGTCCACTGTGATAATATCAACATCCAAGACATCGAGACACAATACGGCAATTTTAATTTTTGCTTCCATGGTTATCTGATTTATCAATAAAACTTCCAAAAATCTGTCACTATAAAATCTTCCCCACCAAATTCTGCAAGGGATTTCAATTCTTCCAATCCGTTGCAATAGAAAAAGATTGTATCATCCGTGGCTTCATCCACATTCTGTGATAATTTGATTCTCACTCTCTCGTCTTTTCCGTCTTCTTTCCAGACGATTTGGCATTCCGCATAATCCGGCTCTTTCTTCTCGACTTTACAGAACTTCAGGTAACTGATTTCCATATCACATTTGACACCATTTGTATCTACTATCACTGATTCGTCCTTACAATTTTCACAGAAGCCGTACATAAAGGCTCCATCATGATAACTTACCACTTTTTCGGTATTCGGGTTAACAAGGGCTTCACACAAAACATTCGTGCTGCCACATTTTGTACATATTACTGCCATAATATTGGTTATTTGTTATTCTACATCGGTTATTTCATACTCTGCTACTTCCAACATATCCTGCACTATTTCCGGATAGTCAGTTGTATCTAACGAAGCATCTTGAACGTATGCTTCCGCTAATTTCTTGGCTTCTTCAAACGATTCGGCTTGTATATATAAGTCAAGCGTCAATGAAAACGGGTATAACATAGCTAATCGGTTATTCTGTAATAATAATCAAGTTCTTCTCCCTTAAAGTTATTCATAGCATACTCGTCAGCTTCTCGCCACAGCCGGTCATACAGTGCAGCCAGTTCACGATTGCTTTCACAATGTTGCCAGATTTTGTGATTCAACACAAGCGTTAATTCCGTGAAGAACTTATAATCGTCTTTCCATTCATTGAACGCACGTCTGTAGGTATCTTTGACACCTGCTATACCATACTTGTCGGCTATGCTGAAATCTTCCCAAAAGGTAGTTATCAGGTCATAGCCAGCCTCCTGCATAAATTCTTGAAATGTCATATCCTAACTATTTAAAGGCAATTCCATAATTACTCCAAAACTTTACTTGTTGAGACAAATTCCATGGCATAGTTTTATATGCTTGGAAATATTCCCACTCGATTTTATCCTCAAAGCCGGGACAATGATGTTTGACATATTCACAAAACTCATCACGCTTCTGTTTTGCAAAATCATCCTCTTCTTCATCCAGCATGACAATTTTTGGTTTGTGTGCTGCCCGACATTGTTCTGCGGTCTGATAGAATCGCTGGAAGTATTCGGCATCATACTCGTTTCCACTATAATCAACGAAGGTAACTTCACCTCCATAGATTTCACAGACCCTTAAAGGTTCCCGTGTTGCTCTCTTTACCGGTCTTGAACCATCCCACAGCCAGCCACAGAACTGTACGCCATCCCAGACAAGATGCGGCAGGTATTTTAAAGAGAAAGACTCTATATTCAACACCTCATATTGTACAGGATTAGTTTCTTGTGCTGCATCTTCAGCGGTTTTGTATATGGGCATACTTACCTTAAATTTTTCCTCTCCCAATTTGCTGCCAAACCAAAAGATATGTTCGGTATCCACGTTGTTTCCACAAATACCGGTATCTTTTATTCTCATGCCACGATATTCCGCTTCACGAATCACTCCGTTTCTGTGCATAAATACCCTTGCTCCAAAGGGGAACGGATAAACTGATACTTTTCTTTCCATATTGTTCTTGTTTATAGATTAAGATTTTGACTGATTATTTATTCCGGCAACGACAAGAATGTTTCAAGGTCGTTATGTTTTATTCCGTTGTAATTCCTTTCCCACGTCTCATGAACGATTCCGTTATGGCAAAACTCAAACTTATAGGTAAACATGCCTTTCTCGATTCTCCCACAATTATTGCCGTTCCATATCACTTCAAGCCCTGTTTCTTCCAGACGCTTCTTAAAGGTTGCAATACGTTCGTCACGGATACGCACAAACTCTGCTTTATCCGCTTCCACAGTATCGAGATAATCGAACCATTGCTGGAGGCGTTTTTCGGTTGCTTTGCCGACTTTATTGGGAGCTTCCAACTCGCTGTCGAATCCATCAACGTGCATTTCGTTCAACAAACGGAGATTGAATGTTGTATCTCTGTATGAACCTGATATATAATACAACACCCCCGTTTTTATGTTTTCCAACGCCCAAAACGCAACTTCATGATGCCACATTGGAGGGTTGTCTGTCATTTTGCCAAGTTCATACGAATAGCTGTTTGCAGCGTATTTTTCTATTTTGCACACTGTAACAAGACGGGTAAAACCGCTTACCTCCAGACCGGCATAGCGTTTTGTCCGGTTGTCATAATCGTACACATTCTTCACTCTGAGGAAATCATCACCGCACTCTGAACGGTGCTCGTTCCAAAACTTTTGCAGGTCTTCTGCCTTCAAATACATACTTTCCATAATTCCGTATTATTTATTTTACCAATTCAATTTTCCCGTAATAAGGATAAAAACAACCATCTTGATAAACTGAGTATCTGAGGGTATTATCCTTTGCTTTATAGATAGATACGCAACCGCTGTTATAAGCGTTGGATAGTTCTTTTGCTACAAATCCACCTATTTGTTTATAGGTTTTAGGTGTGTCGGATTTGGGGCGACCACGATAAATAATTGCAGCACTAAATCTCTCATTTTGCAGCACAATATCCTTATTGTAAACCGCAGTCAGTTTCATTTTACACATACTATATCAGTTTTAGTTTTATTATCGAATAGATAAGGCTGGGAGTGAATTGTTACTCACCAAACCATTTTTACCACACATTAACTACATGCAATACATGATAGCTTGCATCACCTAATACAAGGACAACACAAGCACATAGCTCGCCCAATTAAGTACGATTCAAAAGCCCCTGACTTACTATGCGGATTGTGTTATTAAAGTAGGTAGGATAATGCGTGTCTCACGACACAATGCAGTTAATGAAGTGCAGATGCAACGGGAATCGAACCCGTATAGCTGGAGGGACACCCCAATTTATCACCATGCAAGCACCTATGAAAAAAGCACCCACAGAAATTTTGTGAGTGCTTTTACAGATTGATTGGATTTCGAGAATTATTTCTTTACTTCTTTGTGTTCTTCTTTAACACCAAAGAATTTTCGTGCACTTGATGTATGTACCCAAACTCCGACCAGCATAATTGGCACGAATATTATAAGCATACCTATCACCGGATTCATTTCTTTCTCCTTTCTTCTTCTTTAATTATACACCACAGCCCCCAAATCAAAAATACAATACACATAACGGAAGCTGTCAATGAAACAAACATACTATCGCTATTATCCGAAAATATTAACGATATTAACACAGTAGTGGCAATATACTTTGATATATCCAAAAAGTACCTGCCGAGCTCTCTTAGCATTTCGTCCATACAAATGTAAAGTTTTTATTGTTAAACATCAAATTTCACGGCGAAATTATACAAATTCGCTTGTGTTTGTGCATATCAGTTCCCCGACAAACTGAAGCACGCCACACCCCTACATATCAGTGATATATACAGGCATTCGTGATATGCAGATACGCTTCAATCCTCTTTATCCATGAAGTTTTTTACGTCTTCATAGTCTGTGCCTGATACAAACAGTATTGCAATAAAGACAAATATCATTACTATAAACATACTTTATCCTTTCTTTCAGATTATTAAAATTCAAATTCTACTATCACGCTTTTATCCCCACGGCAAAAATGTTCGTTATTCACATCATTAAAATCGTAATACGAATAACGCTTCATAGAACGTTCGTACTCACCTCTTACATATACTTTTCCGTTTGGGCGCAACCGGAAGAAGTCACCCACTTTTAGCTGTTTTATTGTTTTCATACGCTACAAATTTTAAATTGTTATACATTTGCGCATACCAACGCCCCGACACGTTGGAGTACACCACACCCGTAACACGAATGTTTGTAGTATGCAGATAGATACAATAAGGGGTGCAATTATCCATATAGATACATTACACCCTTACACGATTAGACACAATGATTCCACGATAAATTATAGTTTGAGTTCACCACGTTCTATTTTACCCTGCAAAAGTGCATCGAATACACGCATAACAGTAAAATTTTGGTTATACTCTTTCATTACTTTTTCGTACACTTTTTTTCCGTCTTTCAAAATGTATTCACCTTTGTCGTCTTTCTTTGCGACTTTTGCCGGATAAAGCATTTTTGTTTTATCTTCGTTCCAATAGCTTTCAGCCCAAAGCAATACGATATTTTTAAGCTCTATATCTTGGAAAGACAAGCCCAAATATCCTTCAAAAGCGTCTTTGTAACCATCTTTCCAAAATGAACGAATAGTTTTAATAACGCCGGATAAACTTTTTGTTTCCTTGTTTGCTTCACGAATTGATTTTAAAGCACTTACTTTTGAGTTTACAGACTGGTTTTTTACGTTTTTTGTTGCCATAGTTGTATAATTTTTAAATGTTATTAATTAGTTTATTTGTAGTGTGTCGGGAAAATTGCACCCAAGAATAACGCTACTTTTGCAAGCTCGTTTCACACTATCAATCAGGACACAATACGCCTCTGATACCGCTGTTTTTATAGGACTTACATACGCGGTTAACATACCTATCCTCACCCGTCGGTTTTTAGTCGAGTTGTCACGATAGGGCACAGTACACCCTAATACTCAGTACCTTTGTAAGCTTTCGATATAATTTGCCGTTACCAGTTGAAAAAGGTACATTATACCTAACACGTGTGTGCATTTCGCACCTTATAACGTGTGTTGTCGTTTCCTTAATAACGGGTTATATTGCCTCAATATGTCAATGAACTATTTGCACTTTTGAAAGTTCCTTACTCTTTCGTTTGGCTAATTCAACATTTTGTTTTGTTTTCGCTTTTGTTTCGGTTGTTGGTTGTTGTTGTTGTTTGTTCCCTTAACCGAACGATTTGAATATAATACCTCAAAATAGACTTTTCCAAATTTTTCGATAACTTTTTTTATTCGGTTGTTTTTCTTTTCCTTTTATAATAGGTATATAAGAACTATTTTAACACTTTAGAATTTGTATTTAATTGATTATTAGATGTTTATATTTGAAATGTTAAATCTTATTTTTCGCTTTTTCCTTAAAATAAGGGTTTCTATTCATTTGTAAAATCAAAAGTTATTTTCTATTGTTATTAAATAACTATGTATCAATATATTACATTTATATATTTCAAAACATAGTTACAAAATAACCATACTATTTTTATATTTGCTTTCAATCTATTACTATGAATGAAGAAAAACCGCTTAAAAAGTCTTATTTTGCTAAAAAAAGACATTTTTATTCATTGTATTATATTGATTATCAATGCAGTAACAATTTTAAAAAGAATGAAGTGGGTACTTTGACTGGTGCGGATTCAATATTTGTAGTAAACCCAAATTTTCAAGTCTCGTTTTTAGCATATATTAAATCACTATAGTTACAAAATAACTATTATATATAAAGGGACATTTTTTCCGGAACCCCATTTTTCAAGTCTCGTTTTTTGGGGAGAAAAATACAACTGATATTGCCTCTCCCTCCAGCTTATCCATAAATCAATATACCTCCCTGAACCCCTTTTTATCCATCAGAATAAAAACGAGTCATTTTAAAGCCCTGTATCGCATTTTATTATCTCGATAATACAAACATACCAGCAAGCCATAGAAAGTCCGTATACGCCAAAGCAAAGGCTATTTGAGGATATTTGATAGAAGGAACTGGGAAAATGATTTTTGAACCCCGATTTTTTTACTTATTTGTTCAGTTTTGGCGAGATTTTGGCTAAAAACTTACAAAAACCGGATTTTTAAGACATTTTGGGCTGTTATAAGAGCAAAAAATCTAACTTTGCCAGACAAAAACTTGATAACTGTGAGAACGAACCAAGAAATAAAAGACTATCTGAAATTCGTTGTTCCGAGCGATGAAGGAAACGAGTACGCCATTATCCAGTATTGCCTTTCCAACTTTGACTTGAAGATAAAATTCAAGAAGCTGGAACCGGATGGTCATGCTCCTACCGTCACATTTGAACAATTCAGAAAATGGATTGAAAGGGAATATATATCTGCCAATTCATTCATCGCTATAATTTCCGGCCCGTACTCCGGCGTAACCGGAATCATCTCATCAGTCAAAAACGATTCCCTGATACTGGGAGCAGCCCTTATGAAAACCGGGGACTTGATTACGGATAAAATCTCAATCCCGTTCAAATCGGAAATCAGACAGGCAACCGAAGAGGAACAAGAAAACATCCTCCATTCCCTTTCGCTTGAAGGACTGGAGTGGAATAACGATTTTAGTCGTGCTACAGAGCGTTTCGTTCCCCGTGAGTGCAATTATATTAGATTCAGATCAAAAGTGTCTGAAAAGGGCGGAATCGGCGTTTTTCGGGCATTCTCTGAGGACGGGTGTGTTATCATGTATTGTGTCAAGCTGGAAAACGAACCGATGAGACATTCTTTAAAGGACAATATCGGAAGGCAGGAAGAATACGACTTCTTTGTGGCCACGGAGATAGAGAGGAAAAATTTCAAGATAGAACTGGCAAAATCCGGAAAGGCTTGGAACGGATACCTCAAACGAATCGAACCAATTGACTTCAGAGTCAACAAAGGCGAATATTACTATTTCATCAACGATAAGTTTTCCCCCTCCAGGGCACAGGATTCTTACAGTACACAAGACAAGCTGAAGTTCAACAGCGGAAATTATTTCAGGTCGCTGGAAGAAATCGAAGAAATGATCGACCATATAAGCGAATTTAGAAAGGAACAGCTTGCGAGACCGAGAAAGAAGGATTAGGAGAACTGAGAAGGGGAATTGCAACATAACCCCTTGACTGAATCTCAAAACTTCAAATCGGACAAAAGGCCGGGGTGTGAGAGCTTTGTTTCTCCACCCCTTACTTTTCCGGCAGATTCCTTACCTGCACCTTCCCTTTCTGCTTGTGGTCGTACTTGTCCAGATAAACCCATATTCCCCGGAATGGCTCGAATCCGCTGCCGTAAAGCTTGTAGCGGTCTATAATCACGTCCAATAGCTGAGAGATAGTATCCCAGTCTTCCATGTCACCGTTCTTGTACCCCATGTCGGAAAGGAGTTTCGGTATTATCTCTATAGCTTGGCAATCCCGGTTCTCTCCTATCGAAATTCTGGGAAATCTATATCTCTCCAGTTTCTTGTAAAAGGGATTCTCTTGTTTTCGGGCATTTTCAGCCTCTTCTCGGAACTTTAATTGGATTTCGATCATCTTACCGCCATCACTGCAAATCGTCTCACCACGGGCTTTATTTTGGCTTCTAAACCAGAGTTTCGTTTCTTTGTCCATCTGAAGTTCCGGAAACATGAAGGAAAGAAGCTGGGGATTGTCGTATTGCACCCTTCCTATCCTCAGAAGTTCCAAATCTCTCATGTACTCCACTACGAACTGGCGCATCTCATCCAATGTCACTTTTTCATCGACTGGGAAAGACTCTCTGAAATCCTCCTTTATCATCTCTATCTTTTCATCGTCTGAGAGTGAGATTAAGCTTTCATCGTAATTTTCGGAAACTGGGAGTGACATGAACTCTTCCCTTATCTCTTCCTCGGTTTTCTCTTTCCATTCCGAATAGTGGATTCCTACCCTGCATCCTCTGCTTTCAAAATACGGGAACAGATCTTCTATTTCCAATTTGGAGAGTTCTTCATCGTGTGAGAAATAATCTTCTTTCAATTCACTGAAGGTTTTCTTCAATTCCATCCATTTAGGGGTATCTCCTTCAGGGTACTCTTCCATCATGTCCCGGATTAGCATGTCAATGAATTTTTGATTTGAACTGGGAGTTTGGGGAACCTCGGATTGAACCGTTTCTTCTTCCTCTTTTTTGAAGCTGGGGATTGAGGAAGCATCCGAATCCTTTTCTTCTGTTTTTTTAAAGCTGGGAGTGAAGGGGCTGCTTGAATCTTTTTCTTCAAAGCTGGGTGTTTGGGCTTGAACCTCGAATTGAAGATTTTTGGTTTCTCCTTCCCCCACACCCCTATCCTTATCCTTTGTAAAAAAGCTTACTTCGTAACCTTTTTTATTAAGCTTTTTAATATCTTCTTTAAAATATTCTTTTAAGCTTATTATAATATTATTATCTATATTACTTCCCGAAATCGGAAAGGTTTTGCCCTGAACCATTCCCGATTTCGGAAAGGTTTCAGATAACCCTTCCTGATTTCGGAAAGGTTCGTCCAAAACCATACCTGTTTTCGGAAGGGTTAGGCTATTTTTACCATCGAACCCTTCCTGTTTTCGGAACGGTTTTAAAGAAACCATTCCCGATTTCGGAAGGGTTGGTTCATTTTCGCACTCTAACCTTTCCTGATTTCGGAAGGGTTCATCCATAACCTTTCCGATTTCGGGTAGGGTTATATTTTCATCTTCAGAAACCTTTCCGATTTTCTGCACATATTTTTCTCTGATTGATAACAGATGACTTATTGCTTCATCCAGTTCTTGAATAAATCCGTCAGACCATTCCGATTTCAGGTAGGGTTTACCGATAACCATTCCGATATAAGAAGGGTTCTCTGACAACCCTACCGATTTGTTACATGGTTCCATCAAAACCCTTCCGATTTCAGGTACGGTTTGTTCCTTTGTTGATATGGCAGTTTCCTTCAGTGCGTTTATTTCCTCTTCGGAAACATTGCTCAAAGCTTTCTGTTCTTTTACGAATTTATCATCGCAAAACTTGGATAAGGCTTCACGATTATTGGTTGCTTCCAGTATTCTTAAAGCAATATTATACCCAGAAATATCCAGTGAACATTCCTTCTTGCATCCGGCCTTTGCGTCTGTAGACATCAACACCCCTATCTTCTCCAGCCGGTTTACACAAGCGGAAAAAGAATCGTTGCTCATTTTTAGTAACTGTTTAAAAGTGGTTCGGCTCCATTTTGTATTATGACCAACGCTTTTATGATACTCCTGATTTAACAGGAGTATCAAAAGAGCCAATTCGTTTGCCTTGAATAGACAACTTGAATTAGGGTGAATCTTTACGAATTTAGTATTCTGGATTTGTTGTGTCATGCGTTTTCGATTTTGTCATTAACATAATAGTGCATTATCTTACAGTTCACCATCGGTTTGTAAACCTTATACCCCAGTTCTCTGGCGTATTTTCCTACCGTTACCCGGTTAGGAACTTTGGTGCTGTTTTCTAACATGTGCTGTGACATTTCCTCGAATGTCATACGCTTCTTCAATTTCATCATAATCTTGATTTTTAATTGTTCTTTAATTAATAATAGGGCTACTGCTATTGATTGTGTTTGTTGGTTTTCAATATTAACATTCTTTACACATTCGCCTTGTCCAGTTCGGCAATCTGCTTCTGTATCTCGTTCATATTATCCTGAATGATCTTACAGCTCTCGTATTGCTCATGCTCTTTTGCATACTCCAGTACGAAAGAAAGCATCATATACGAGTTATGTAGGCTTCTTCTTTCAGCACATCTGGATTGGTATATGAGATACTTCGTATGGCTTACAAGATTCTTTATACGCTTGTCATAAATACTTGTTCTTATATACAGGAAAATCATCAATAAAGCACAACAAGCGATGGTTCCGATAAATATTAATTCATTCATTGTTTGTTATTGTTTTGGTTATTGTTTGCAAGGCGGTGCATCCCCGTTCCTTCGACATTCTTTACATAGTTCTTTCATGGAACACTGGGAACATTTGTCTTGCTCTTTTATTTTCAGTAAATGCCTTATTACTAATAACGTTATTACTATAAATAATAAATATGTCATTTCGGTTCTGATTAATGAAGGAATTTATAGCCTGGATGAATCGCTTCAGCTTCTTCCTTCGTATTAAACATTAAAGTTGTAGTGCCAGTACCACCTACATCCTTGTAAGCGACTTTCAACCACCATTTATAATTTCCACTGCCATAATCATCATAGTAAGGTTCCCCGATTACCTCAGTAACCCATGTGTCTATAAGATTCATTTCTTGCTATCATTTAAATATTGTTTGTCAAAATGATTGTGTTTAATCAACCAACCAATCATTAAAACACAACACTCTATCGGATCGTCTTCCATGTGTGTGCCAACCCGACAATCGGCGGTGTGCCTTCTTATTGAAAGAATATATCCTTGTTCTACCTTTATTAGTTCCGGATGATGCGGCTTGAATCCGATTTGTAGATCTGGAATCTCGGTTGGTAATAATTCCAATAACCTCGATAAACTCCATGCAGGAACATCCTTTCCCCAAAGCCTGTCAAAGACTTCTTCTCCGGTTTCCCCGTGCTTTGCTAATTTGGCAATACGCTCTTTTGTCCAAAACTTGTCTCTCTGTGTGGGCGGCTTGGTTTCCAGTTCCCACTCTAAAGCAGGAACTCTACTCTTTGTGTGATGATATACCATATCTGCCGTTTCCAGCTTCAATCCTAAAGCGAGCAGCTTTTCCGACTGCTCACGTGTTGTACATATTCTTGATTTAAATTCCATATTGCTTAATCGTAATTATAATTATCAAATTCGTTATCTCTCAGTTCCTTTTCTTTCATGGCCTTCATTTTATCGTGCCATATCGCCAACATAGCTATTGCGTTCCAAGCCATGTGTGCGAGTGCTGGCAGCTGTGATTCTTCGTCAAATTCCTCTCCATTATCGAACGCCACCAAATGCCGCAATAATGCAGCCTTGTAGCGTTCCATTCCATCAGGAAGGTTTCTCCATGAGTTTGGGGCGTACTTCTTTGCTCCGAAGGTGTAAACCTTTACTACATCTTCCAAATCTGAAAGCGGAAGTAATTTCCACATTGGCTTGTTGTCTTTTCGGTCGTCCTTTCTTGAATCATTCATGCTTCCTCCTCCAATTTTTTAAGTTCTTTTTCCAGTCTTTCCTTCAGCGATTCCTCGCCATCATCACCACTCAGCAGCCAATCAATGCGTTGTGCATAGATTGCTGCCTTGCGGAGTATTTTAACCGCATCCTTGAATATCTGAATGGTTTCTTCGGTGTATCCCGAATAATACTCGCCATCTTCGTACTCCTGATATTTGGTTTCCCTGACTTCAACCATCTTTTCACCTTCCATGAACTCGGCAATGCGTCTCTCGTCTTTTTCGTATTCACGGACAAACTTATATGCCTTGTCTTTTTTAAGGTGCTTTACCGCTTCATCATAGGTCTTGAAGCCTTTGTAAATGCCTACGGAATGCCAAGCGTCTATCTTTTTAAAGACTGTTACACCTTCCTTCCATACCTTTGGTGGTTTCGGTTTGGTGGCTTCTTCAATCTCTCGTTCTATGCTGTTAGCAATATCCTCTATGTGGTATTGCTGATAATCAAAATGTCCTCCACTCATGATTCTTTCTCTTATTTTTTGTTCTGTTTGTTTTTATCTGTGCTCCCTCCAAAGCAGTGCAACAAGAACCCACGCAAGAGCGACATTGATTTGCGAAAATGTGGCTATGATATTGCCGTCTCTCATGCAATAACCTGCTGAAACAAGATTGAGAAGCGCAGTGAGGTATGCAAGTTTTTTCATCGTTTATCCTCCTTTGCAGTGTCAACTATGATACGCATTGCCTCGTCCCATGGAATAGAAGCAAGGTGTCTCAATGTAGCTTCCACTCCATTGGCGAAAGCTCCTGCGTTACATATCCCGTCGGGTTTATCGCTCCCTCTGTTATAGACGCAGCTCTCATAGGGACAATATTTGTCGCACTGGTAGGCATTGTTCACTATCGTTTTGATTACTTCTTTTTTTAGTTTCTTGTTCATTCTCGCTGGTTTCATCTCAGATCCTGCAACGAATTCACAATTCTTAAACTCGCATCCCTTCATAACGATTCCGTTTATGACTTTGATTTCTGTTTTCATTTCTTTTCCTCCTTGATTAGTTCCGGGTTGTTATGAATGTTACCGATTACTTCAATCGTGTACAAGCTAAGCATTTCACCAACTGGAGCTGACCCTAAGCTATTCTCTCCTTTTAGCTTTATTGTAGATACTAATTGAAAAGTGCGCCAATATTCCAGTTGAAAATTGCGCCACCATAGGATAAGTATAATGACCTT
>ENA-ORLU01002060-ORLU01002060.1-human-gut-metagenome-genome-assembly--contig:-NODE-2060-length-12686-cov-4.365770_pt1 | contig 12686 bp, 12 predicted proteins | sample MGYA00243009_ERZ508833 | MGnify/ENA primary metagenome ERZ508833 (study PRJEB26277, sample SAMN04329763) | human gut metagenome | biome: human-associated habitat | host: Homo sapiens | place: USA...
GATCATTGCCATCACTTTTCTAACCCATTTTGTGAAGATTTGCTCCACCCATAACTTTGTCTAGCATACTTTTAAAAGTTTCATTTTCCATGGTATCACTATCCAAAAAGTTCCTAATTAAGTTAATGCTTTGTAAAATTTTACGACCAGCACCAATTGTCATATGGCCAACCTCACTATTACCAAACTGACCTGGTTCTAATCCTACAGCCTCTTCACTTGCTTTTAGAAGAGTATGGGGATAAGTATTTAATAACTCTAAAAAATTATTTGGTGGAGCCATTTTTACTGCGTTACCAAGTGTATTATCACTCCATCCGTAGCCATCTAGTACAACTGTTAATACTTTTTTCATAAATATCACCTGTAAGTATTTTAGCACTAATTAAAAAATAAATAAACAAATATTAAAATCACATTGTGATAATAAAGAAAAAAAAGAAATTAATTTTAGTTTTTAACTATTTTGAATTAATTTCTTCAATTTATTTATCTGTCTATTTAATAAAATACATAGTTTATTAATTCTATTATCTGAGTATCCTGTTATATCTTGATACTCATGTAATAAATTATCAAACCATTCAGGAATATCGTCCAATTTAGTTGCATCAATTCTTTTTATATCTTTTACTATTTTAATAATTTCATCAAATGGTTTAACTTCATAAAATAATTTACCATCACCAATAATATGCATTTCTTCTTCATCATAGTATTCGATATTTAAACTTTGACCATTATCAAATATTGGTGCTACATCTAACCATTTTAAAGTATTAACATCTCTTATTATTCCAAAGTTATTAAGATGTCTATCTTCATTCATAATTAGAAAATCTAAAATATACATATTTTCTATTTTTTCTCTTGCATCTTTTATTCCTTCTGATTCTAGTTTTTTAACATATTCTTCATAATCTTCTATACTATTATGTTTTTTCATATCATTTCTTATTTGATTACAAGTAATTAGTTCTGCATCTTTTGTTATGAAACAAGGACATTTTGATACAACCATATCTTTATAAGTATCTAGTGTATATTCTACATGATCAAAGCCTAGTCTTTTACATATTTCACTTGCTAATACTTCATTAAATGGTTGTAAGATTTCATTTTTATAACCACCTTTAAGTAAGTACCTAACTTCATCTTCAATAATCCAGGCTTTTCTTAACATCCCATCAGTCGTATTATTCGGACTTATTAATGCTATTTTACTAGTTATATCTTTACTACTATTAGATAAAGAAGCTTCTCTAAACTCAACATAAGAAAAATCATTATCAAAGAAGTTAATATCATCATAAGATATCTCTTTATCTACTGGTTTTAACCAATATTGGTCTGATAGAGATAATCCAAAGGCTTTATCTAATAACTCTCCAGGAACTTCTATATTTAATCTATGTAATAATAAATCTAATTTATCTCTAAAAGCTGGTATTCCTCTTCCTTTAAACCATTTAGATAAACTACTTCTAAACTCTTTATCATCAATATTCTCTTTTTGATATAAACTCTTTAAGATATAAGGAGCATACTCTATATTATAAACCTTATATATTTTAAGAAAAAAGATACCTTCTTCATTGTATTCTGCCTCTAATACTTTAGTATTTTTATTCATTAATATACATTTCATATAAATATACTCCTCTCTGAAATAATTATATCTAAACTAGTTATCATTTACAACAAATATCCAGAAGTAAAGAGTTTTCCTTTAACTCCTATAGAATAAGGCACTACGTTTAGTATAATCTAATAGTTTTAAAGTTTACATAATTTCATCTAGCTTAAGACATAAAAAATATAGCATGCAAATTTAATAATTTACACACCATATTATATACCATCTATAATTTATAAATATTATTGAACAGATAAAGTATAAGGATTATCTATAGTACCATTGCCATTTTGTAAGACTTCTTTTGTCACATTTAATACCGGTCTGACTCCTAAATACGGCCACGAAACACTATCATCGATATAATTTGCATCACCACCACTTGTAAGAATATGCACGTAAGCGGCATCTCCAGCATAAGCCGGTGAAGAAGTCCACCAATAACTCCCAATCTGCAAGTAAGAAAACCCACTAAAATCATTCCAATTACCTGCTAATACTACCTCATCCGTACTTAAAAGTCCAACTGGATAAGTTAAAGCACCATTACCATATATAGTATCACTTACCGTAAAGGCATCATTTTGTTGGGGGCATTTTAAACTAGTCTTAGATGGATGCCAATAAGCCCAGTTATACTTCGTATAACTTTTTCCTGTTCCAGTTCCTGAATTACTCGATGAAAAACTTCTATCATTGCAAAAGATATTATCAACTATATATTTTTCATTTGTTGTACCCTTAATATTATTTTCATACCATGTATCGATATAAGTTTTTATTGTCGAATTATTGATATTAGCATGAGTCTCTGCATATGTTGAAGCTCCAGCTTTGCCATACATATAACCAACATAAGCATTATCATCACTATTATTGTTAAATGTGCTGGTTCCAATTTGGATATCATCACTAGCTGTCCCATTTTCATAAGCCTTCGTCCCACCATAAATCATTCTGATAGTTCCATCGCCATTAATCCTTATAATGCGCCAATAAAATCCAGCATATTTTACATAGTTATTGGTAACATTTCCACGATAATAGTAACTTGTTCCATAAGCATCAGCTGCACTACAAACATAACCATCAGTTGCTTCTGCTTTAGTTACATTTACGGTCCCATCACTATTGATAGTTGGACACTTACCACTTGTATCCAATTGTGCAATTATTTTTTTTATTGGATCAATTTTAAAATATACATTACATTTAGTTCTCTTAGTTAAATTAGTTAATACTATTCCCCAAGAATCATTATTCCAACTAGCAGAAGCATCATTATCACAGACTATTTTTTCTACTATATAACCATCATTCTTACCAGGAATAGTAGTGGAATATTCTCCGTCTATATAAGCTCCAATAACAGCATCACCAGAGATAAAATCTCCTACCGTTGTTCTTACTACTTCTTCCTCTTTAAAGACACGAAACTTAGAATAAGTAAAATATATTCCTATTAATAATACTAATAGACAAGGTATACCTATATATAAGTATCTCTTATACTTCTTAAATATTAATTTCTTTAAATACTTATCTTTATTAAATCTAACCATACACACCTTTTATCCTATATATTCCTTTTCATAGAGCTATAAACTCTATGAAAGCCTTAGGTGAATACTGGGTTAAAAGAGCATTTGACCATAATTTTGACTAGAAATTATTTATTCTTCCGACTAGAATAATCCTTTTTAAGTACAGTATTCACCTAAAAAAAGTAATATTTCTTTGACTAGAATTTTGACTATAAAAGATAATTATTTCTCTTTAAATACCATTTAATATATGGTAAAATCTTATTAGAAAGTAATAATTAGTCTTAGAAATATCCTTTCATAGAGTTTATAGTTCTATGAAATTTTTAATTTCATTTAAAAAAGAGTAACTAGTACCCTTTACCTTGTAATTCTTTAAGATTATTTATTCGTCTATTTAATAATATACATAATTTATTAATTCTATTATCAGAAATACCTGTTATATATTGATACATATGTAGAAGATTATCATACCACTCTAATAATCCATCTAACTTAGATAAATCAATTCTCTTAATATCTTTAACTACTTTAATTATCTCATTAAAAGGTTTAACTTGATAGAAGAATCTCCCTTCTTAATTAATATATACTCATCATCATTATCATAAGTAATCTTAAGACTCTCTCCATTATCAAATATAGAGCAACACTTATCCATTCTAAAGAATTTACATCTCTTATAATACCAAAATTATTTAGATGTCTATCTTCATTCATAATAATATAATCTTACTTATCTCTAAAAGATGGTATTCCTCTCCCCTTAAACCATTCTGATAGACTCTTTCTAAACTCTTTAGAATCATCCTTATCATATAGTATTCTTAAACTATAAGGAGCATACTCTATATTATAAACTATATCTTCTTTACAATAAATAATTTTTCTTTAATTCATCAATAGTATATATCATTTACCATTACTTATGACTTTTTGTTTTGCAACTTATATATAGGCATATGTCAATATCCTAATTTTTCTGATTTTGGCGGAGGGCTTTCGCCCTCTAAAAGCCCCTTCGAGGACTTACGCCCTCGATTTTATCTTCCTTGTACTCACTATCGTTTTCATTTTTCTCATCTTTATTTTTCTGCTGGGCCTTGCTTGATTAAGAGCAAGCAAGTGGCCCTTCATTCCGTATTTACTTTACTGCATTTTCAAACGATACGGGTCGCTTTTTGCTCCTGTGCCTTTATCAACTTGGATATTAGATTTCAGAAAAAGCGCAGGCCGAACCGCATCATAAGGATAGCTAGCACTGCCGCGGGTGACAGTGCCACCCCTGTACACATAGAACACAATGCGAGCAATAGCCGAATAAGGCGCCAATGTCCATTGACCATTGTTTGCATCGAATAAATAATCATTTCCTTTACAATCACTAAATTCTGAGGAATCCCAATATAAAAGTTCTTTTGCTAGACAAGCTGCTCTATCTTTAGTTGTTCCCCCACTTGTTGCATAGCCGTAATCACTTGGATACATTAAACCAATTTTACCGGTCCATTTTGTTGGTCTGCCACTATATACGGTTGTGCCTCTTTCATAACCATACCAATGACTTGCTAAACCATTACTTGCTGAAGAATAATGATTATCTGTACCGCCTAAATTCCATACAACTTCTTCAATGGCATTTCTGGTTGTATCATTTTTTAATGTCGTTGTATAATACGTCCCACTATTCAAGTTTTGTTGTAATGTTGCGGTACTCCAATCATTGACACTATTATTATCCCATGAATGGTTACCAATACTCTCATCTCTTATAATCTTAACCAGATTTTCTTTTGTTCCATCAGACTTAGTTACATTATTAAATACACCGATTATTCTCCACTTTTCACAAGTACTATCTGATTGATTATTATAATCACTACAGTTAAAGTATACATAATTATTTGGATTAGCCCCTATATACCTTACATTTTTATCGGCATCATCACTGGCAAACATACTGGGATTATTACTCATCGCCGTAGTTACTGTCTCATTTAAAGAAGGCTTTTTAGTTTCAAAATACACATTACATTTAGTTCTCTTAGTTAAATTAGTTAATACTATTCCCCAAGAATTATTATCCCAACTAGCTGAAGCATCAGTATCACAGACTATTTTATCTACTATATAACCATCATTTTTACCAGGTATAATTTTAGAATATTCTCCATCTATATAAGCTCCTACTACTATATCTCCATAGATAAAATCTCCTACCGTAGTTCTTACTACATCTTCCTCTTTAGAGACACTAAATTTTGAATAAGCAAAATATATTCCTATTAATAATACTAATATACAAGGTATACCTATATATAAATATCTCTTATACTTCTTAAATCTTAATTTCTTTAAATACTTATCTTTATTAAATTTCTTCATATTAATATAATCCATTTCTAGCTATAATACGCGACACTTATAGCCTACCCAAGATTAAAAATAATATACCTTTACATTACTTTACACCTTTCATAGAGTTGCAAACTCTATGAAAATCCTAGGTGAATACTGGGTTAAAACCCCTTTTGACTAGAATTTCTGACTAGAAATTATAATCACTTTTGGAATGTAAACTCTTTACAAGTTTAGTATTCACCTAGGAAATGTATGTATTTCTTTGACCAGGAATTTGACTAGAAAAAGATGATTTATCTATAAATATATCCTTTAAAAAGGCTTAAATATATGGTATATTTATGATATAAGTTAAGAATAAGGTACGAAAGTTAGCTTTCATAGAGTTTGCAACTCTATGAAAATTCTTAATTTATCTAGTATACCCCCTCTATAATATTTTATACTTAGAATCTGTTTATAAATAGTAAACCTATCATACTACAGATTCTTTTTTAATGCTATAATAATCTCAAGATAAGAGAATACGTAAAAATTTTCTATTATTATGTATAAATAATAAATAATAGATAATAATAAATACAAAGGAGGATAATAATGGGAAGAAAAGGAGAAAGTATATTCAAAAGAAAAGATGGGCGTTATGAAGCCCGTTATATTAAAGCCTACAACGGAGACTTAGCTATCTATGGCTATTTATATGGTAAAACTTATACCGATGTTAAAAACAAAAGAAGAAAAATTATTAGTGAAAAAGAAAGAAAAATAACTGTTAGTAGAAATAAATTTTCTTTATATATAATAAGATGGTTAGAATATAAAAAAGATAAAGTAAAACTATCTACTTATGCCACCTATACTAATAAGATTAAAAAACATATTATGCCGGAACTAGGAGAATATAAACTTAATTCTTTAGATAAAGAAGTCATAGAAAGTTACTTAAATACTAAACTTATCTTCTTAGAAACTAATACTGTCCATGAACTAGGAATGATTCTAAAACAAATAGTTAAATATAATCACTTACTCTTAGACTTTGATATTCCTATAAAGAAGAAAAAGAATATAGATGTCTTTCAAAGAAATGAAATTACTCGTCTTGAAAATAATACTCTTATAAGTGATAATCCTATCTGTCTAGGAATAGCCTTATCTTTATTTACCGGTATCCGTATCGGTGAATTATGTGCTCTTAAGAAAGAAAACTTTGATCTAAATAATCGTCTTATCTACATAAATCATACTCTTATTAGAGTTAAATCAGATCATAATGACTTTAAAACTCGAGTAGTCTTAGATAGTCCTAAGACTAATAATTCTAATAGAATAGTCCCTATCGCTACTAAACTACTTACCCCTCTAAAAGAATACTTAAATACCTTTTCTAATGACTCCAACTACTTCTTAACTAACTCTTATCATTATATGGAACCCCGTTCTTATTATAATAAATACCAATTCTATTTAAAGAAATGGGGTATTAAGAAACATAAATTCCATGCTCTAAGACATACCTTCGCTACTAATGCTATTGAAAAGAATATGGATGTTAAAGCTCTAGCTGAAGTCTTAGGCCATTCTAATGTTAGTATTACTTTAAACTTATATGTCCACCCTTCTCTATCTTATAAAAGAGATTGTATTGATAAAATTTATAGTTAAAAAATCTTATAGACTTTCTTTTCTATAAGATTTTATTTTTCTAATTATTAAATAAACGATAATACTTATTAAAGTTCCTAAAGATATTAAAGAACATACTCTATAAATAAGACTACCCTTAAATTCTAAAGTATAATCCCCCGTCTTTAAATTAGCTTCTAAAAAACCATTATCACTTTCTTTTAAAGTTATCTTCTCTTTACTCTCATCTACTAAACTATACCCGTAATAGAATATCCTTGGTAACTCATAAACCCCATTATCTTTAATACTAAAACTAATCTTAGGATAATCCTCTTCTTTAACCCTTACTTCTTCTTTAGTATCTATATTAATAACATTATGACTCCTAGAATCATAATACTCTTTATGATCAATTAAATTAACCGGCATATATTCATTTTGCCATCCTACTCCATAAGAATAATCTAATTCTTTAAAAGTCCTATCACTAGCAAAATGAATACTTAAAACCCCCGGTATAATGATTCCTATTAGACAAAGAATCTTTAATTGTCTTGAAGATTTTTCTAAACTAAGGGGAGCCAGCAAACTAAATCCTAGAATAACTAAAGTTACTAATCGCCACCCAAATTGTATCATAAATAAACTATAAGGCATAATCTTCCAAGGACTATATCTTGTTGACATCATAAAACTAATTAATGTGAATATCCCAATTAACTTGTATTTATCCTCTCTAAAGATATCTCTTTTCCTTAGAAGTAAATAAATCATTAAGACTATAACTACTATCGAAAAATAAAAATATATCCCAGAACTATCTATTGGTAAGATATATTCCATTCCCCATAAAGTCGTATGCCATACTCCTAAAGACATTACCCATTTCTTATAGACCATATAATTCCCTAGAAGTTTATGTTCAAATAAAGGCTCAAAGAAAAATAAAGATAATAATAAGACTAAGATACATCCCTTAATAAAAGGTATTATAAACTCTTTAGTAAATACCTTCTTATGTAGAATTAACATCGTAATCCCCAGAAATATAGTTACATAAATCATCATTGTAAAATGCGATAAAATTCCTCCTACGTAACCAATAATAAAACAAGGATAAAACCACTTCTTATGCCCCTCTAAAAGCTCTTTAATACTTAAGATAATAAGAGGTAAAAAGATAAATAACAAACTCTCCGCTTGAGCATCTCTAACATATATCTCACTCAAATGATAACTACTAGCTAAATAGATAACACTAGCTATAAAACTTAAAGATTTATCCTTAGTATACCGATAACTACATATATACATCGTTATCCCCGATAAAAAGAAAGTACATAAATAAAATATCTTTACACAAGTAGTAAGCCCTATTCCAAGAGTCTCTAAAAAGTAAGAAAGATAAGCCGTACAAGTATGAAAAATCGGTGGATAAAATAACCTACTTCCATAACCAAAACCATTCCCTATATTCGGTAAGATTTTCCCCGTTATGCCACTCATAAAATTGGTTTTAATTAAGTCTTTAATACTAGAAATAGTCGCCAAGTGATACATCGTATCATTACCTATATGATACTTATTAATAAAAAGAGGTAATAAAAGTCCTAAAGCTACTATAAATATCCCTATCACCATAATATAATGCTTATCTAATAATTTATTAATCTTCTTCATCTGTAATCTCCTCTAATGACACCCCATTAATAGCCTGAAAACGCTTCGTAATCTTCGTCGTCGTTATATTAATATCTTTAACGTCTTTAGAAACCGTCTCAATACTCCTACTTAACTTATCCCAACGAACTCGATATTTATTAAATTCATCACTAAGTAAGTTAAGATTCTCCGCTATAACTTTAGCATACTTATCTCTTTTCATATTCTGTAAAATCATACTTATCGTTGTTAATGTACTAACTAAGGTAGTGGGACTAGCTATAAAGACATTCGCATCATATGCATAACCCACTAACTCCGGATAATAAGCATTAATCTCAGCGAATATTGCCTCCGCTGGTAAAAACATAATCACTTGACTAGAAGTAACCCCTCTTATGATATATTTTTGTCTAATGGCATCTATATGTTTCTTAACATCATTTTTAAAAGCTTTAGCATAACTATTCCTTAAGTCCATACTAAGACTCTTGTCTACCATCCTCTGATAATTCTCTAACGGAAACTTACTATCTATACAGATATGTCCTAAAGGTTCCGGAGCAAATATAATCGAATCAGCTATATACCCATTCGGTAAAGTATACTGTAGTTTATATATATCTTTATTACCTTCCCCAAAGATACTACTTAATATATAATTAAGACTAACCTCTCCATAGATACCCCTAGTCTTTTTATCCGTTAATATCCCCTGTAAAGAAACAATATCACTACTAAGATTATCTATTCTTTTTTGAGCCTCATCTATCTTACTTAATCTTTCTAATATATTATTAAAAGTCTTATTAGTCTTATTAAAATTCTCATCTAAATTAAGATTAACTTTCTCATTTATTCTAATCAAACTATTTCTAATATCATCATTAAGTACCTTAAAATCACTACTAATATCTTTGCTTAACCCATATTTAAACTCTAATATATCTTTAGTTAAATTAGTCTCCAGTTTACCTAATCTCTCTACTATATCGTTATTATTACTTCTCTTCGTCCTTAGAATAACAATAATCAAAAGAATAATAACAATCCCAAACATTCCTATAATTATATAAGTCATTAACACCACCTCTTAGATTATACTAGATAAATAGATAAAAGAAAAGACAACTAACGTTGTCATGTTCTTAATAAGTTTAAACAAACCCATCTATAGAATAAAATTTTTGGAGGAAGTATAATCCCTCCCGCCTAACTATATAACACATTTTTTGGAATTTATACATATTTTTATATTCCATAATGAATAATATATTTATTTTTCTTATATGCTTCCCATAATTTATCTTTTAACTTATCTATCTCATCTTGCCAATTTTTATCTACTTCTAAATTATCTAACTTTTCCATAATTATTAATAAACTAGTTGGAGGAATAATAGTAATATAATAATAATCAAAGCCTCTATTTTCGATAAAATTAAATGCATAACTTTTAAAATCTAAATCTTTGATTTTTACCATAATAAAATCATCAATCGAAATACAATCATACTTACTAGGTTTATATTTATGAAAAAGTCTATAAGTAATAATTCTAGCTCTTATATTTAACTTGTTATTCTTAAATTTTCTAATTAATTCCTCTATATTTATATTTTCAATAATTCCCAATTCATGTCTTGGCATCTCAAAACTCCTTACGTTTTAAAGTAGCACTCAATATAATATAGTTTATAAGTACTCTTATCATAAACAAGTATCATCTTACTACTCCTTGAAGTTTTAATCTTATAATATAGATTAGTATTATTGTTTACCTCTTTGGGAAAATTATCTTCAAATAGATGATAAAACTCTGATTTAAAATTCTTCTTACAAACTAATATCTGGTTCTCAAGATGTTTTAAATCACTATTTTCTAATTGTCTTATGATGTCTTCATTATCATCTTGTTCATAGAAAAAGACAGAAAATTCATCAGCAAAGCGAAATGCGTTTGGAGTCTCAAAAATCAATGATGACTTAACCGGCTTCTTAAAAGAAACTTCTTCTTTAAAATTAGCATTCACCACATTAATTGGTTCCCTAAAATATATAAACTCTCCAACCACCCAAACCAATAAAGTTAATCCCAAGATTGTTGTAAAAATTACCTCGAAAATTTTAAATCCCGTTAAAATCCAAATTACTTTCTTCATAAATTCCAACCTTTTTCAATCAAAGTTGCAATAAACATCTAATTAAAATATAGCATATGATCATCTAAAAACCAATATCAAATATAATTTTCTTTGTCAAAAAAGGTTGATTTTCACCAGTAAATACCATATAATGGTATTGAGAGGTGAAAATATGGTAATTACTAATGATATGGCTAAAGGATATTTAAAAGAATATTCTAACAAAAATAACAAAATTAATAGAGATATTAAAGCCGGCAAACTATATAAAATAATAACTGGATTATATGAAACCGACCCTAATACGCCAGGTTATCTTCTAGCAGGTTGCATTTACGGTCCATCATACATATCTTTTGAATACGCCTTAGCTTACTATGGGTTAATCCCTGAACGCGTAACAACTGTTACTTGTGCCACCTGTAATAAGAAAAAGAAAAAACAATATATCACAAATTTTGGAGTCTTTACGTATAAAGATATTCCTCAATCTGTTTACCCGGAAGAAATACTTCTTAAAGTGGAAAATAACTACTCTTACCAAATCGCGACTCCAGAAAAGGCTTTGTGTGACAAATTATATACTCTAAAGCCTTTAAAAACATACAACAATTTAAAAATAATGTTATTTTCAGACTTAAGAATTGATGAAGAAGAATTTAGCAAATTAAATGTCGAAAAAATAGCCCAACTAAGTAAGTTATATCACTCAACAAATGTAACTTTACTAGCTAGTTATCTAAGGAGAAATACAAATGAATAATATAATCGAACAAATGCTTTCCAAATATGAAATCAAAAATACTAATGATGAAATTAACGCTCTTAAAGAAATAATTCAAGAAATAGTTTTAGCAGGACTATCAAGAGGAGGTTTCTTTAAAGAAGCAGCCTTTTATGGTGGAACAGCTTTGAGAATATTTTATGGACTAGACCGATTTTCTGAAGACTTAGATTTTGCTCTTTTAAAGCCAGATAAAAATTTTGATTTAAGTAATTACTTTGAATATATTAAAAAAGAATTGCATACCTATAAATTAAATTTAAAAGTAAATACTAAAATTAAAAGCAGGGACTCTAACATAACATCGGCATTCTTAAAAGGAAACACCCTAGAACATATATTAAAATTTTTCCCTAACGAGGAAAATAATAAATATAATCGTATATTGAAAGACCTAAAAATAAAATTTGAAGTTGATATCAATCCTCCTGCTGGCGCTTCATATGAAGATAAATATAAATTATTACCAAACCCACATCAAATTAAATTATACGACAAAGAATCTCTATTTGCTGGAAAAATCCACGCTATTTTATGTCGAAATTGGAAAACTAGAACTAAAGGTAGAGACTTATACGATTATATATTCTTTCTAGCTAATGATACAAAAGTTAATATAGAATTGCTAAAAAATAAATTATTAGAATCAAATTATATCAGGCCTGATGAAACTCTTGATATTAATAAACTTAAAAATTTATTAATAAATAAATTTAATGAAATAGACTATGAAGAAGCCAAGGATGATGTTAAGCCATTTATTAAAAACATTGATACCTTAGAAATTTGGAGTAAAGAATTCTTTATTAGTATTACTGAAAAATTAAAAAGAAGTTAAAAGCTTCTTTCAGACTGTTGACAAATAGGTAGAATTTTTACTTATTTGTCTTTTATTTTATAAAAATAATAAAATTTCCAATATA
>ENA-ORLU01002076-ORLU01002076.1-human-gut-metagenome-genome-assembly--contig:-NODE-2076-length-12614-cov-3.053043_pt1 | contig 12614 bp, 9 predicted proteins | sample MGYA00243009_ERZ508833 | MGnify/ENA primary metagenome ERZ508833 (study PRJEB26277, sample SAMN04329763) | human gut metagenome | biome: human-associated habitat | host: Homo sapiens | place: USA...
CCGGAACCGACAATTGCTATATTCATAGATTCTTGTATTTAATGTTTTTGCCAATCAGCAAAAACGAAAGGATACGATTTTTTTCAATTACAAAGACAGCTCCAAGTGTGGCAATCGCAATGAAAAATGCGAAGAACGCAGCTGTCATTATTGACGGGAGAAAAGTCAATTCAACGGCACGCAGCATTTCCTGCAAGGGTGTCAGCGGAAAGAGGAAAAAGTAGTGGAGCAGGTAGATGCCCAAACTTTTGTTGCCCAACAGCGTGAACCAGCGCTTGAAAATTCCCGGCTTTGAGTCGGTGTCTGTCCCCGTGATTTTGTATATGATTCCAAACACCATCAGCATCAGGCTGACGTGAAGAGCCGGTTGGGCAGCATAGATGAACTTTTCCGGCAGGTTTGGAAATTCCCACCAGTATGCGGAGTAGTACCATGAACAGAAAAACGCCAAAGCTGACAATATGAAGCAAAGGTCGGATGACGCCAATCGGCGGAAGACCACTTCATATTTGCGGGCAAATATTCCGGCAAAGAACACGGGAAAGAACCTGGTGAGCAGTCCGATGCCGGCAGGGTCGAAGTTGGTTGCCGGGTCGGAGATAAGCGGTGATGCGTAAATCAGACCGAGATAGGCAATGACAGTGGCGGAAAGTTGCAGCCAGAAGCTTTTCAGCCAACGGAACAGGATGCCGACAGCCGCATAGAGGATTACCAGCTCGAAGAGTGCCGGCGTAAACCAATATCCGTCTTTCCAATAGCTTGTGAGCATCTGCGGAATGGACTCGCTGAGAGGAGAGTGAAGCCGGCTGTGGGGGAAATATACCATCCATAGAGAGCTGACGACAAAGAACGGTACAATCAGCTGCCAAAAGCGTTTTGCAATCGAAGGTGTGGAAAAATCCTTGTTTTCTGTTCTCCGATAGGTGAAATATCCGCTGATGAAGAAGAATACAGGCATGTGGATTTCTCCGATGAGTTTGAAGGCGACAGCCGAGTCGATGTCGCGGATGCACATCGTCAGTACATGTCCCATAATCACCAGATAGATTGCGATGCCTTTCAATACGTCGAACGACGTCATTCTGTGTTGTCCTGCTGCCATATTTCGTTAGCCAATTTTTTCGATAAGGGACTGATGGATGTAGGCCGTAGCCACGGCAATGATTCCGGGGATGCAGACTACTACCCGCCGGTCGCCTTTTATGCGCATAAAAGAGCCTTCCAGACCATTGAAAATACCTCCGGTGATTCGGACACGGTCGCCTTTGTGCAGGGCAACGGCTTCTGAGTCAAGATATATGAGCCCTTCGTCGAGAGAGCCGGAAGCAATGATGAAGTTGTGCATTTCTGTTTCCGGAACTGTGATGGGAATGTTCTTTTCGCGATCCATCATATATCTGATGGGTAGTCGGGTAGTCGTCTTGTATTCCGCCATTTCCTCTTGGCTCATCCGTATGAATATCAGGTTATGTACAGAAGGGACAAGTCGGCGATGGCGTTTCCCGTTTTTTTCGAAATAGCGGTATTGCATCGGGATGAAATTTTCCACACCGATTGCGTCCAGTTCGTCTTTGACCTTCATCTCTCTATTATAGGTCACGCGGATTGCATACCATTGGCGATTGTCTTGCCTTTCTTCGTTCATATTCCGATTGGCTTCTGCCTGAATGCAAAAGTAGTAATCAAAAGCTAATCTCCCAAATAATTTTCGATAGTCAAGGACTAACGGCATACTGTTTATTATGTCTAAAATATATTTCTAAATAATAAACAATGCGCTTCCGAGTTGAAAAATAATTACCTTTGCGGGGAGGAGTTGTTGATAAATCTCTTCTTTATAGACACAGAGTCTGACAATTAACCGAATTGCCTATGAAAAAATAATGTAATCTTTAAAAGCAGACGTTTGTCGACGGATAAAGCGTCAGTGGATATCTCCATCTGCCGGTTCTCGGCATCGTTGGAAAAAATAGCTCAAAAGCAGCCAGTATTAGCTGTAAACAACAGAAAACAAACCATTCTAACAATAACCTAACAAAAAACTTTATGAGAAAAATTTTTATTTCGGCGTTCTTATTGTGTGCCGGTATGTTTGCCAATGCACAATTGCTGAAGGTGTCGACTGTCGAAAAAGTTGCGCTTCCGGCAGATGCAAAGGTCTCTTCGGCAACGATGAGTCCCGACGGCAATTTTGTAGTCTTGTCCTATCTGAACAAGGCCGGTCTTGACAAATTTGACTTGAACACAAAAAAGTCCACCCAAATCAGTGCCAGCGGTTCAAGCTACGACCTGAAGATTTCGTCCGACAGCAAATCCGTTATTTTCCGAGAAAGTGTAGTGAAGCCAAATCGTATGCGCTACACTGCCCTTAAAGGCGTGGATTTGGCTCTTGGCAAAGAAATCGTTCTTGTTGATGCCACGCGTAATCTTCAGGGATTCAACGTTGTAGGAGCAAACGTGTCGGCTGTAGAAAACGGTCGGTTGAAAGCGCGGAATCTGATGGGGGTACGGGCGACTTCCGTTCCGGTGGCGTCAATCGACAAGGGACAGCTTTGCATCACGGTCAATGGCAAGACTACCGTCATTTCGCCACAGGGTCAGGAAGGACAGAGCTATCTGTGGCCTTCCGTGTCGCCCGACGGGACGAAAGTCGCTTATTATCTGGCGGCAAAAGGTTGCTATGTTTGCAATATCGACGGGTCTAATCCTGTGTATCTCGGCATTTTGCGTGCTCCGAAGTGGTACAATGAAGAAATCATCGTCGGAATGCGCGACCACGACAATGGTCATTTCGTGACTGAATCAGCGGTTTACGCTTCCGCTATTGACGGCAGCGAGGAACAGCTACTGACCGACAAGACGGTGATGGCCATGTATCCGTCGGCCAATGCAGAAGGCTCAAAAGTCGCTTTCACGACTCCGAACGGTGACCTTTATATCATTCATGTAACTACAGCCAAATAAGCGTCGGTATGAAACTGAAATTCATTTTAGCATCCATGGCCTTGGCTACTGTCGGCACAGGTCTTTATGCGCAGTCGGCATCGGATTTGCGCGTGTATATCAACCCAGGACACGGCAGCTGGACCAGCAACGACCGTCCGATGAACACCATCGGACGCAAGCCCTACAGCGACCCGGAAAACGTCGACACGACAGGGTTCTTTGAGACGAACACGAATATCCGCAAGGGTCTGGCATTGCTCGACAAACTGGCGGAATACGGATTGAAGTTCGACCGCAGCCTGAACCAGACGAATGAGAATCCGGCACGTGTCGGCGCTGCGCTCGACATGCGCAACAACATCGTCATGAGCCACGTCAAAGCCGGACCGTATCCTACGGTCAAGATGGGAGGCGATCCCAAGTTGGCAGAAGCCTACAATAGAAATTTGTCGGAGGTTGCTGCCGAAGTGGAAGCCAACAATTTTGATTTGTTTATCTCCATTCACTCCAATGCAGCGGCGGGTACGACAGCCAACTATCCGCTTTTCCTCTTCCGGGGAGAAGACAGCCGTGCGGAGGTGGCAGGCAGCGACGAGATGGCGAAAGCCTGCTGGAAGTATGCCTACGGCAACGAACACATGCAATGGTCGTACTATTCGATGACCAATATGAATATCCGCGGAGACTGGGACTTCTATGGAGGGCATAGTGTCGGAGCCCTCGGGTATGACGGTTACCTTGGCGTGTTGAAGCACGGTGTTCCCGGCTTTCTCGTAGAAGGCTATTTCCATACTTACGATCCCGCTCGCCAAAGAGCCATGAATTTTGATGTCTGCCGTCATGAAGGGACGCTTTATGCGCGCGGCATCGCCGACTACTTCAGGCTGGAGAAAGAGAAAACGGGCGAAATCTACGGAATTGTCCGCGACCTTCACGAGAAATTTACGCATACAGGCTACAAACCGGCCAGTCGTACGGACGATGTCTACAAGCCTCTGAATGGTGTGACTGTCAATCTGCTGAAAGGCGGTAAGGTGGTGAAGACGCTGACGACCGACAATGAGTGGAACGGAGCGTTTGTGTTTACCGGCCTGGAACCGGGCGAATACTCGCTGACCTATTCCGCAGAAGGCTATAAGGAAGCGTTTGAGGAATATCTGGCGCCGGTCACTGTGACGGCCGCCAACACGACTTATGTGAAAGCGTTCCTTGAGTCGGAAAGCTATACGCCGCCGGCAAGAGTCTATGTCAACTATCCGGATCCGATCGAAGGAATCGGCGGTTATGGCGTGGCAGGCAAGTATGTTCTTGACGACAACGCAACTGTAGCCGAACCGCTGAAGGAACAGCTTGCAGGCAAGACCGTACGCCGTCAGATTGTCCGCAACGACCGTCTGTTTGTCCTTGCGCTTGATGAGGCCAACGAGCCGTATATCTATATGGTTAACCTGACGGACAACACGGTGGCTCAGATCAGCACGGAAGGCTTGACATTGGAAGGCAACAAGGACTTGAAGATTTCGGATATCGCCTTCACGGCCGACCATGTTCTCCTTGCTACAAGCTATGGCGAAAACCAATTTGGCAATGACCAAATCAAGGAGGGTGACGAACGCGGTGAATGCGCCATCTATAAGTGGGCGAACGACGACAAGGGCCTTCCTGCCGGAGCCCCCCAAAAGTGGTTTGGCACTCAGAATTCAGGAAACTATTATAACGCATTGACCGGAAAGACTCTTGCTTATTCCGGAACAGCAGAGGAAGGAGCGGCGATGATTACGGCGCAGACCACAGGTAGCAGCACCTCGTTGCGTTTCGTTGAACTGGGCGTCGCTAACGGAACGTTGGCAACGACTACGTTCATCAATAAAAATGTTTCTGCAGAGTCAAATTATACCGCCAACAAACTGGGTGACGATTTCCAACTGACCGTTTCACCCCTTGCCGACAACCAATGGGTAATCGACGGCTCGAAGACAACGGCTCTCGAATGGCAAACAGCCGGCCAGAACATTGACGCTCCTTTGATGGGGCAAATCGATGCCGAACTGATGGCGGCAGAGGCTAACGGTGCATCGTTCTTCAAGTTTGCCGGACGTTCGCTGATGGTAGCTCCGGCAGTCAACAACGGAGAAGTGACCGGAGCATTGCTCTTTGATGTCACAGACGGTCTGAACCAGGCGAAAGTTGTGGAGACAAACTTCGACATTACTCCGATAAAAGCGACTTACGCTTCTGCTGCCGGACGTGCGGTAGTGGAAACAAACGACGAAGGAGCGGTGACCAATCAATATTTCGACTTCTGGCTTGTAGCTGACGGGAAGGTTATGAAAAAGACTACCAAAGGCGTAGAGCAGCCGAAGTTCCGCGCTGAATATGCTTATGATCTCTCCGCAGTCCGTACCGACAATGCTTATAACGTAACGTTCAAGACAACCGGCGACGCTGTGGCTGCAAACGTAGTGCTTGAAAAGGACGGCAGCGAGCCTATCGTCTATCCGGTAGCGTTGACACCCGGTGAGAAGGAGGCTTCGTTGGAAATCCTTGCTGAAGAAATTCCGGAAGGCGAATATACATGGAAGGTGGAAGTGGCAAGCAATCCGATTCCTTCTGCCAACCTTGTGTTCTCCGCATTGTCGTCGTCACGCGGCTTGGTAATCGACCGCAATCCGGAAAGCAAATATTTCGGACGTGCATACGTCGGTGACCCGTACGGAACGAAGGGTATCTATGTGTTCAATCCTGATTTGACGCAGGTCAATGACGCTCCTTATTTCACAGAAGATTTCAAGGACGGGAACACAGCCTCTCCCTATCGTCTGGCTATCCGAGAGAATGGAGACATCGTGATTGCGGACTGGAGCGACAAGCATGCCGGACTCTGGGTGTTTGACCCTGCCGACAATACGAAGTTGACCAGCCTTTTTGCCGGAGACAAAGATGCTGCCGGCGCATATACTTACGAAGGTAAGGTGATTGGAGGTGGTTCGACCGGCGCATGGTTCTATGGTAGCGGAGCAGATCAGAAAATGTTTGCTTTTGTCGAAGACTATCCGACGGGCAACAGTGGCAACTGGCTTGTCGGCTATAACGTGGGTGAAGCAAAGACTATCACCGAGGTGCCGTTCGTTCAATTTGAAGATTCAAAGAGTCGTCTTGCCAATACCGACGTGAACGTGCTTGTGAATGAAAAGGGTGTATGGTGTGCTCAGAACCGTGGCGCAGGCAACAATTCAGCACCCAACCCGGGATTTATCCTTTATGACTTTGACGGCAGCACCTTGTTCAATTCGTCAGCCCTTGAGGACCTTGACGGTTGTGCTCGCGGCGGCATGGCGTTGAGCGATGACTTCTCTAAATTTGCTGTAATCGATGCTTCGAAGCACATTATTGTTTACAATGTGACATGGGAAGGTAAAAAACCGACATTCTTGAAAGATTATTCGATTTCAGTGGATGCGGCAGACGGCTCTTGCTATCAGATGCAGTTTGACCAGGCCGGCAACCTCTTTGTCGCAAATCGCAACGGATTTAAGGTCTATGCATTGCCCGATGAGAACCCGTTGGCTGTAACTCCGGCTCCTGCTTCCGTTAAGATTACGGGAATGGCCGGTGCAGAAGAGAATGTGGCGGAATCGGCAGAACTTCGCGTGTTCCCGAATCCGGCAACTACAACCGTAAATGTTGAGGTCGGCGCGGAAATCGAATCGGTGGCTGTCTATAGCCTTGCCGGAGCGATGATGAGCGTTGATGTGGAAATCTTCGGAACGACGGCAACTGTCAACGTGGCAGACCTTGCTGCCGGCACTTATCTTATCCGCGTGAACGGACAGACAGCGAAGATTATCAAGCGATAATTCGTGTTGGTTCAATAAATGAAAAGAGGACGTATCGGCACCCGATACGTCCTCTTCTCATTTTTCGCCGCGGCTGGCGCGGACCGGTTACTTTTGGTTGTAGTATTCGTATACTTCCATCGCCCCTTCCGGATCGTCGGTAGTAATCAAGTCAACACCCATGTTTGTCACGTCGAACATATCGCTGACAGAGTTGATTGTCCATACGTTGATTGTCATACCCAAATCATGAGCTTCCTGAATCCATGTCGGATTGTTGTCGAATGCACTCTTTTTATAATCGAGTCCCATGATGCCGTCTGCCTTCAGTTCTTGCGGAGATTTGTTCCCGCCCAGGAATGCAACCATTGCGTTCGGGTCTAATTCCACGATTTTCTTGCATACGTCGTAGTTGAAAGAAATATATTCCACTTTGTCCTGTACTCCATATTCAGCAACAGCTTTTACGCTTTCCTCCGCTGCTCGCATTTGTGAGGATTTTAACTCAATGATCAGTTTTGTCGGGCTGTTGCTTTCCTTAATCATTTGGAGGAAATCCTGAAGAACCGGCAGTTTCTCTCCGTTCGACAATTGAAGATCTTTTACATCGGCATAGTTCGAATTCTCGAGGTTGATACCCTGCATTTTGGCATCGTGATTGATTACCAAATTGCCGTCGAGCGTGATATAGACGTCTGTTTCAGAGCCGTATACGTTCAAATCCTGAGCGTTCTTCAATGCTTCGCATGAGTTTTCTGCCGTTCCTGCCCAATGGCCTCTGTGGGCGATGACTCCCGCCGGTTTTGGCAGTTGGTCTACGATTACCATATTGACGATACCTAAGTCTTGCATCTGAGTGCCTCGAGTCAAAATCATACGGTAGCGGTCAGATTTCAGCCCTTCGGGAATGATGATTCTAACGCCTCCATCAACCAATTCACAGGCGGCTTCAAACTTCGTTGCCGCTTCAATTGAAGTAAGAATAATCTTGTCTCCGTTTTCAAAACCATTACCCTTGACAAGGAATTTGCTTCCTGGCTTAACCGGAGCATTGGAGAAATAATTGATGTTTTCCACCATATCCATTACAGGCACAGCTTCGTATTGGTGAACGTCTTCCCAAAGGGAATGTACTTCATCGTCGTTCAAGGCTTTGTCGTAGATGCGAGCCAATACAACATCGCCATTCCATGCTATTTCGCCGTTTGTGCTTGAAGCGTCGCATCCAATGGCAAACCATCTTGCTTTTTCAGAAGCCAGTTTGAATGCGCCGGCTGCTTCCAATTCGTTTACCAATACACCGTTTTGGTATAATCTGGCTTTCCCGGCATCCTTGTCCCAAACGCCGACTACGTGGTAGTATTTGCGTTTGACAGGGGTTTCTCCGGATGTCGTCCAAACATAATCGCCACCAATGTGGGGCAAGAATGTCAATTCGCTACTTCTCCCTGTTTTTTCGTCCGGTTTGCAGATTAGAAAACCAGTACCTCCTGATTGGTGAGAGCTGAAGAATTTGGCTTCTACGTTTGTCGGGATTGGCTCTTCGTAGTCAGCCATATATACCGCTTCCAAGGTGTGTCCGTCGGCCAATGCGTTCAAGAAGGCATCGTTCTTGGAGTAGTCAATTTTATAGAAGGCAGAGGGCGTTCCTCCCCAAGCGTTTTCAAACCGCGCCACATAGCGGCGGTAGGTCGAGTTGTAGTAGGTGGAAACTCCTGCCAACTCATTTGTTATCTTGTTTTGCATAGGGGAGATATCGACAGCTGATCCGTCGTTTTTGAAAACGACATCCAGAACGTCGGCTACCGGGCGTTCTTTTGCCAGCGTAATTTTGCTGATATTTTTCAGTTGATCGGTAAAAACACCGATTCCTCCTTTATCTAAAACAGACAATTCTGTTTTGTTCTGGTCTATGACGAACTTTCCGATTTTGCTTAGTTGCTCGACAAATGGTTCTTGTCCGGAGGGATATACATAAACGTTCTGTTCTTCTGCCGTTACGCCAAATGCCGGCACTGTAAGCACTGAAGCCAGTGCAATTGCTTTTAAATTTATTGATTTCAGTTCTTTACAACCTTTTGAATTAACTGATTTTCTCCTGCCACAATCTTTACCAGATACTCATTTTTCTGTAAGTCGGTCTTGCTGCAACTGTATTCTTTTGGATTTGGAGCAGCAGAGTGCATCAGTGTACCGTCCATTGAATAAATCTCCAGTTTCCTGATTGGCTCTTTTGCGGAAATACGAAGGATTTCTCCGTCTATCCCTGTAAAAATACCAGCGTTGGCGACATTTTCAGTAATGCCACTTAAGGGGTCGTTCATTGTGAAGAAAGAAATTGATTTCAAATCAATATTTGTCGCTTCGTCTGATAATGAAATGACTTTCATTTTGGTTTCGTCAAAGCTGATTTCTTGACTTCCTTGACAGTAGAAATCAAGCTGTTATTACTGTCGTATACATACAAGTCCATGGCATCCAAACACATCGGGAGCATTAGAGCGCATGCAAAAGGTAGTAATTTAAAGTTTTTCATACACGCAAATGTTAGGTTAGAATTATTTTGTTTTGTAAAAATTAAAAAAGAAATATATTTCATTTCGATACAAAGGAATATATAATTTTGATAAAATCAAAATAAAAATCCCCGAAAACGAAGATTTTTAATAAAAAAAGACAAAAACAGTCATATTTTTAAATAAAAAAGAAGCATAGGAAAATGAAAGTTTCGGTTTGAAATCATAGGTGGCGCAAGGTCAGGAGCTTGCCGCAGATTCAAGGATTCTTGGAGCATAATCTATCCTCTGTCAGGTCGTGTGGCGAAACATCGGCAAACAGAGGATAGAGAAAAGCAATTCAGTTTTGCGATAAAGGGTTTATTAAAGAGGAGTCGGGGCGGATTTCCGCTATTCGTTTTCTGAAGTCATCTCTTCGACAGCTCCTTCGATTTGCATTTTCATGCTGTGCATTTTTTCTTCTAATCTGTCAGATGCGTTTTCCATCCAGGCACGGGCGCATTTGGCCTTTTGCCGACCGATTTCTTTCAGTTCTTCGTCGGTATAGTCGTTTTTTTGGATTTCTGTTTCAATCTCCTTTAATTTTTGAGATGCTTCTTCCCATTGTTCATCCGAATATTCGTTTCCGTTTTCAACAAGTTCGGAGGCAAGGTCTTTCAAATCGTCGATGGGGTCTTGTTTGGTTGAGCAAGCACTTGCAGAGGCAAGGAGAAGTGCTCCTATGAGCATGAGCCAATGTCTGTTCATCATTTTCGGAATTATAATATTAGTGAATAAATGTTTTTTCAGTTGTTTAGATATCTGTCGGCGAGAGTCTTGTAGTCGGGCGTTTTGCGAATGTCGCGGAGCCAGCGGTTGAGGCTGTCGGCCATGTGGACATCGTCTTTGCGGATTACCCACGACTGAAATTGGTTGAAACTGATGTCGGTCGAGATGTCTATATCCGGGTGTTCAGCCGCGAGAGAGCGTGCAGTTTTGTCGTTGACCACAGCCAATTGTTGTTCGCCGGCAGCGATGAGAAGAAACAATTGCTCGGGGCTGTAGTCGAGTTCGCATACAGTAATGGAGTCGCCTATTTCCCGAGCCAGGTTATGCAGTCGGGTGACTGCCGGGGAGCCTTTTGTGACACAAACCGTCTTTCCTGCCAGGTCGAGTTGGGACTTGATTTCCGTTTGTCCGGCAGAGTCTGTTTTCTGTACGAGCACCTGATTGTCGATGTAGATGGCATCTGAAAATCGGTATTTGTCCTTAAAGTCGCTTGTGGCCGGGACTTGGGCCGCCACAATATCGTAGTTGCCGTTGTCGAGCATTTCAAGCGATTGCTGAAGAGATGTCATCGGGTGCATTTTTACGGATACTCCGTAGTGGCGTGAAATAAGTTGGAGCAGGTCGTGATAGAAGCCGCCGAGTGTGGCTTCATACATATAGAGAGACATCGGGGAGTATTCAATCGCCACGTCAATGGTGTCGCCTCCGCTGGCTCCGGTTTTTGTCGGCGCATACTGACGCTGGCATTTTCCTAAGGCAACCATCGCACCTACGGCAGCGGCGAGCAGCAGCAGGTAGATTTTCATCTTCGGTTTTGCGAGCAGGGGATTTTTCATCGTGTGGAATTGTTTTAGTTGGCAAAGTCGACGGATACGCCAAGCTGCAACCTGCTTGGGTTAATCGGGTGATGGAGAGCGGCAAAATAGCTGTCTCCACCGAAAAGTCCGCGGTTGAAGTGGGAGTACATCACAAAGAAACGCGTCTTGTAGAGTTTGAAGTCGGCGTAGGCGTTAAGCAACGGGTAGTTGCCGAGTTTCTTTTCCTGCTGCGTATGGAATGCCATCGTTGCCGGTTGGTAGGCAGGGGCATAGTAGCTGGTGTAGTAGTTGCAGTCCACTCCGAGATTGACGTGAAGCACTTTTGCAATCTTGAATTTCAGGAACATGTTGGAGTACAGCGCAATTTTAGGGAGTGGCAGTACCGTTTCTTTCGATGAGGTCTGATAGGTCACTTCGTTACGCCAGTTGAAGATGCCGAAGCGCAGATTCTGTCGGAGAGTCAGGTTGAGCACCTGAATGCTTCCGCTTTCTTGTGTCGGCATCGCCTCGTTGTTGAAGTAGACGAAGTTCTGGACGTTTTCGACGCCGGCCGAGAAGTTTGTTCCTGTGTGGGGAATGTCGATGTTGCCTCCGATTCTGAAGCGCCTGACTTTCCCGAAGTCGTTTTTCCAGGCGAAGTGGTTGGAGATGTAGTTTTTCATCAAGAACGGCACTTCCGTATTTTTGAAAAGCCCTTCGCCGGTGATTGTCACCGTGTCGCCGAGCAGCCGGAAACGGGTGGAAACCCGTCCGCTGATATCGATGTCGCCGGCGACGGGACCAACGAGACCAAAGCGCGCATTGGCCGAGTAGGTCAGGATTGTTCCCTGCTGTTTGGTGAGTTGACCGCCTACCCAAAGCAGATTCTCAGTGGTTTTGGGACTGATGGAAAAGTTCGGGAACGGAGTCAGCTCCTCCGGTTTGTGTGCTGACACGAGCATTGTGTCGGTTGTCTGCGTGTAGCGTCTCACTTCATGGGTGACGTAGGCCGACAGTCCGAATTTCATCCATTTCTTGAATCCTTCAATCAGGTCTATTCCAAGGGTATTTCGGATGTGCCAGAATCCGGTTTCATCTTCCGTTCCGGCGAGCGACAAATAATTGTTTTTAAAGAATTTGCTATCGTCGTCAGCCGAGCGGTTGATGAATTTGTGGGAGTTTTTCTTATAGTCGAAAGTCCAGATGAAACTCGACACCGGGATGTAGGTCTTTTCGACGGTCGTGTCGTTGATTTCCCGTTCTTCGTAGTAGCCCACTTTGTAGCGGTGGTTCATGTAGAATTGTCCGCCTTTGACGCGGGAGAATGCATCGGAGAGGTTGACGGGGATGGCTTTCGCGTCGATCGACGACTGTCCGCCCTGCAGTTGCGCGGGATCGGTGATGTAGAGGTCGTCGGTGATACCGCCGTTCTCGTGATTGACGGAGTTGTAGCTGTTGAAAGCCGCCTGCAGCTCGTAGCGGTCGCCTGTATAAGAACCGGACAAGCCCCAAGAGAAATTTTTGGCAGCCTGCCGGTCGTAGCCGCCTTTCGAATACAGATAGTCGAGCATTGCTCCCACCTGAATGCGTTTTCCGGCATTGCCGGAGAATGTTCCAGACAAACGGTCCTGTCCGGATTCGCGTCCGCCACCCCAACTGTAGCCAAGGACAGCCATCGGAATGCGCGTGTTGTAGTATTTTTGCTTTTCAACGCTGTGCAGCCAATGGTCGAGAACGTCGGCAAACATAAA
>ENA-ORLU01002078-ORLU01002078.1-human-gut-metagenome-genome-assembly--contig:-NODE-2078-length-12609-cov-3.017316_pt1 | contig 12609 bp, 10 predicted proteins | sample MGYA00243009_ERZ508833 | MGnify/ENA primary metagenome ERZ508833 (study PRJEB26277, sample SAMN04329763) | human gut metagenome | biome: human-associated habitat | host: Homo sapiens | place: USA...
TTGACATTTGTAAGGGTTAAGTATATTGTATGATATGCAGCAATCTTAATTAATGCAAGTTAATAATTAGTAATAGCCTTTTATTCAGAGTGGTGGAGATACAAAGGATCTGCGAAGCCACGGCAACCCCTGTTTGTGTAGGAAGGTGCCAACCTGAGCGAGTGATCGAACAATAAGAGGATTGTTGAGATAATCAGACAGTCCGATTACTTCGGGCTGTTTCTTTTTGTTAACGGAAAAGTATCAGCGGAGAGAAATAATCTGTTGATACAGTACATAAATGGCTGTGGGTTATTCTGCGGTCGGGAAACAATTGTAAATGAATAAAAAAGGAGAACACAATGGAGAAAATTTTATTTACTTCTGAATCTGTAACTGAAGGCCATCCGGATAAAATGTGTGATGCTATTTCCGATGCTATTCTTGACGCTCTTATGGAAAAAGATCCTATGAGTCGTGTTGCATGTGAAACTGCTACAACTACAGGTCTTGTACTTGTTATGGGTGAGATTACAACAAATGCATATGTTGATATCCAGAAAATCGTAAGAGATACTATCCGCGAAATCGGATATACACGTGGAAAATATGGATTTGATGCTGATACATGTGCAGTTATCACAGCAATCGATGAACAGTCTGCTGATATCGCTCTTGGCGTAGATAAAGCTCTTGAAGCAAAAATGGGTGAAGATGAAATTGATGCTATCGGAGCAGGTGACCAGGGTATCCAGTTTGGTTATGCTTCCAATGAGACAGAAGAGTATATGCCATATGCCATCAACATGGCACACAAACTTGCACGTCAGTTAACGAAGATCCGTAAAGACGGTACATTAAAATATTTAAGACCAGACGGAAAAACACAGGTTACTGTAGAATATGATGAAGCCGGAAAACCAATCCGTATCGATGCAGTAGTATGCTCTACACAGCATGATCCGGATGTAACTCAGGAGCAGATCCATGAGGACATTAAGAAATATGTTTTCGATGAGATCATTCCGGCAGATATGGTAGATGAGAACACAAAATATTTCATCAACCCAACAGGACGTTTCGTGATCGGCGGACCTCATGGTGACAGCGGACTTACCGGACGTAAGATCATCGTTGATACTTACGGTGGAACCGGACGTCATGGCGGCGGTGCTTTCTCCGGTAAAGACTGTACAAAGGTAGACCGTTCCGCAGCGTATGCTGCACGTTATGTTGCAAAAAATATTGTTGCAGCAGGTCTTGCAGATAAATGTGAGATTCAGCTTTCCTATGCGATCGGTGTTGCTCATCCGACATCTATCCACGTAGAAACATTCGGAACCGGTAAACTTTCTGATACAAAGCTGGTTGAGATCATTCGTGAGAACTTTGACCTTCGCCCGGCGGGAATTATCAAGATGCTTGATCTGAGAAGACCGATTTACAGACAGACAGCTGCTTATGGACATTTCGGACGTACGGATGTAGACCTTCCATGGGAGCATCTGGATAAAGTTGATGACCTTAAAAAATACCTTGCTTAAATAAGAAAATCGTAACTGTTCAGTACTTGCATAGACAGTGGAATGCTGAATAATTACAGAATATCACAAAAATTGCAGTGCAATGGGATAAAACAGGAATTATCTGAAAGAACAGGACAGATGATTCCTGTTCTTTTTATAGAAAATTTAGATATGTAAAACAGACTTTATGATATAATGCTTGCAGAGGGCAAAATTATAGAAACCTTATAAATCAACAGATAAAGGATGATCGGGATGAAGTTAAAAACAAGGATTATAGTTGGATTCGGTATGAGTATTCTGGTTCCTCTGCTTTTATTTTCGGCAACTTTGTACGGATTAGGTCATACAAAGTTTGCACAGCAGACAAAGGATTCCTCGGAAGTGGTGTATGATATTTCAGTAGGGGAATCCACCCACAGCCAGACACAGGTAAGGATTATTGATTCAGCAGACAGCCAGGGCAGGGTGCATGTGATGGCCAAGGACCTTTTTATCAGTGCATTTATTATTCTGATTTCTGTTGCGCTTGTGGTTGGTCTGTGGGTGTACCGAAGCATTGCCGTACCGCTGGTGAAACTAAAAAAAGCGACGCAGAATATCAAAGAGGGAAATCTTGATTTTGTTCTGGAAGTAGATGGTGACGATGAGTTTTCGGAACTTTGCCGGGATTTTGAGGAGATGAGAAAGCGGCTGAAGGAATCAGCAGAAGAGAAAGTTCTTATGGATAAAGAAAATAAAGAACTTATCAGCAATATTTCTCATGATCTTAAGACGCCGATCACAGCGGTAAAGGGATATGTAGAGGGGATTATGGACGGCGTAGCGGATACGCCGGAGAAAATAGACCGTTATGTGAAGACTATTTATAATAAGACGAATGAGATGGATCATCTGATCAATGAACTGACTTTTTATTCAAAGATTGATACCAACAGAATTCCATATACTTTCAGTAAACTGAATGTAGAAGATTATTTCAGTGATTGCGCAGAAGAAGTAGGACTGGAACTGGAAACGAGAGGAATTGAACTGGTATATGCCAATTATGTTGAGGATAATGTGCAGGTGATCGCAGATGGAGAACAGATTCGGCGTGTTATTCATAACATTATCAGCAATGCTATCAAATATATGGATAAACCCAAAGGTATCATCCAGATTCGCATAAAGGATGTGGGAGATTTTATTCAGGTTGAAATTGAAGATAATGGAAAGGGAATTGCAGCAAAGGATCTGCCGTCTATTTTTGATCGTTTTTACAGAACAGACGTGTCGAGAAATTCATCCAAGGGAGGAAGCGGAATCGGTCTTTCCATTGTAAAAAAGATCCTGGAGGATCATGGAGGAAAGGTCTGGGCAACCAGCAGGCTTGGAATCGGCACAATCATGTATTTTGTACTTAGAAAGTATCAGGAGGTACCAATGAAATGAGCAGAATTTTAATTATAGAAGATGAAGAGGCAATTGCAGATCTGGAGAAGGATTATCTGGAGCTTTCCGGATTTGAAGTTGAAATCTGCAACAGAGGAGACACCGGACTGACGCGTGCGCTGAATGAGGAGTTTGACCTGATTATTCTGGATCTGATGCTTCCGGAAGTGGATGGCTTTGATATCTGCAGGCAGGTAAGACAGGAAAAAAATACTCCTATCATCATGGTATCTGCAAAGAAAGATGACATAGATAAAATCAGAGGTCTGGGACTGGGGGCAGATGATTACATGACAAAACCATTCAGTCCAAGTGAACTGGTAGCCAGAGTCAAGGCACATATGGACAGATATAATCGTCTGATCGGTTCCAATGTACGCAAAAATGATATTGTGGAGATCCGCGGGATCAAGATTGATAAGACTGCACGCCGTGTATGGGTAAACGGAGAGGAGAAAACATTTACTTCCAAGGAATATGATCTGCTTACCTTCCTTGCAGAGAATCCGAACAGAGTGTTTACCAAGGAAGAGTTGTTCCGGGAAATCTGGGATATGGAATCTGTGGGAGATATTGCAACAGTCACTGTCCATATCAAGAAGATCCGGGAGAAAATTGAATTTAATACTGCAAAACCTCAGTATATTGAAACAATCTGGGGCGTAGGATACAGATTTAAAGTTTAACTGAATCAGGGAAGTTCCATATTTCAGGCACGAAAAGGCAATAATCAGTGGGAAATTTGGAACGCAAGATTGTTCGAGAAATCAACTTGTTGGCACAATAGTATAAAAAGGAAAAAAATGGAAAGATTATATAAAAAATTAGAAAGCTATGGGCAGTCTGACTATTATCCGTTTCACATGCCGGGGCATAAGAGAAACCGGGCATCTTCAGCAGATGATTTTCTTTTTGAGAGAGATATTACAGAGATTTCAGGATTTGACAATCTTCATCATGCGGAAGGAATTTTGAAAGAAGCACAGGAATATGCAGCTCAGATTTATGGGACAAAGAAATGTTTCTTCAGTGTAAATGGAAGTACGGCGGCTCTTCTGGCAGCAGTCAGTGCAAGTGTAAAGAAAGGCGGGAAGATACTTGTCGCAAGAAACTGTCACAAGGCTGTTTACCATGCATTGTATTTACGTGAGCTTCAGCCGGTCTATATTTATCCACATGAAGATCAGAGACTGGGGATAAACGGAGGAATTTCCCCTGAACGTGTGGAAAGATATCTGGAAGAAAATACGGATGTGCAGGCTTTTCTGCTTACTTCGCCTACATATGACGGCGTTGTGTCTGATATAAAGACAATTGCAGAAGTTGTACACAGACATAAGATTCCTCTTATTGTGGATGAAGCACATGGTGCACATCTTCATTATTCTAAATATTTTCCGGTGTCTGCTGCTGATCTGGGAGCTGACATTGTAATACAGAGTTTCCATAAAACGCTGCCATCTATGACTCAGACGGCGGTGCTTCATATATGCAGTGATATGGCAGATGTGGAAAAGATAAAGAGATTTATGGGGATTTACCAGACCAGCAGTCCGTCGTATATTCTGATGGCGAGTATGGATGCATGTATGGATAAACTGAGAAAAGACGGGCAGCAGATGTTTCGCGAATTTACCTTCAATCTGGAAAAAGCCAGACAGCGTCTTTCAAAGTGTGAAAAAATAAAACTGATTGAAGGTTCTATGATCGAAGGCAGTGGAATCTATGATTTTGACAGATCCAAGCTGTTGTTCTCCACAGTCGGAACTTCTGTTAACGGACACCTTCTCCATCAGATACTTCGTGACAGATATCACATTGAAATGGAAATGGCGGCTGAGAAATATGTTCTTGGAATTGCAGCAGTGGGAGATACAGAAGAGGGATTTGAGAGACTGTGTACTGCAATTGAAGAGATTGATGCAGAGATACAGCAAACAGATGAGTCGGAGGAATCGCAGTATCATACTTCTCATGCGAGAATGACACAGCTTATGACAATTTCTCAGGCAGTGGATGCGCAGCAAAGGCGATATTCTCTGAAAGAAAGTGTTGGCAAAGTCAGTGCAGAGTTTGCTTATCTGTATCCGCCCGGAATTCCGATTATTGTGCCGGGAGAGCAGATAACTGGACAATTTGTAAGAAATGTGAGAAGATACATGGAACAGGGGCTGGAAGTACAGGGACTCAGTGATACATCTGCTGAAACAATCTGCGTAGCTGCCCGAAATGAAATTGGACAGGAAGAATACAGTCCGGCAAAGGAATAACATAACAGATATGGGAAAGATTTTTTACATCATGGGAAAGAGTGCATCCGGAAAAGACAGAATCTATTCACTTCTGGCCGCACATAAAGAATTGAATCTGAAAACACTTATTCTGTATACAACCCGCCCGATCAGGGTAGGAGAGCAGGATGGAAAAAATTATTATTTTGTAGATGACGGAAAACTGGAAGAATTCAGAAAAAACGGAAATCTTATCGAGGAGAGAGCATATCATACGGTTTATGGGATATGGACTTATTTCACTGCAGATGATGGTCAGGTGAACCTTGCAGATTCCGATTATCTGGGAATCGGTACTCTGGAGTCATTTAAAAAGATGCGTAAATACTATGGGGAAGATGCAGTCTGTCCTGTTTATGTCCAGGTAGAAGATGGAGAAAGACTGAGTCGTGCTCTTAATAGAGAGAGAGAACAGGAAAATCCAAGATATGAGGAAATGTGTAGAAGATTTATTGCAGATCAGTCGGATTTTTCAGAGGAAAATATTCTGAACGCAGGGATAGAGAAACGTTTTCAGAATATAAATCTTGATGACTGTGTGAAAGAAATCGCAAATTATATAAAGTCTGTGCAATAGTTCTTCTTTTATGGTATAATATCTTACAAAACGGACTGGTGAGGTGATTCTTATGATGGGATTTAACAATATTATCGGACATGAAGAGATTATCGGACATTTAAAAAATGCAATAGAATCAGGAAAAATATCGCATTCTTATATTTTTACCGGCGAACCAGGTTCTGGTAAGAAGCTCCTTGCAGGGACTTTTGCGGCAACACTTCAGTGTGAGGCCGGAGGTACAGAACCCTGCCAGAAATGTGACTCCTGCAAAAAGGCGATGGGTAAGAATCATCCGGACATTATTATGGTCAGTCATGAGAAACCTGGAACGATCACAATTGACGAGATCAGGGATCAGGTGATCAATGATATAGATATCAGACCATATTACAGTCCTTACAAGATTTATATTATTGCAGATGCAGATCTTATGACACCACAGGCACAGAATGCTCTTCTTAAAACAATTGAAGAGCCGCCGGAATATGCAGTGATTCTTTTGCTGACTAATAATATCGGGGGACTGCTGCCGACTATTCAGTCAAGATGTGTTCGTCTTGATCTGAAGGTAGTGGATGACGGTCTTGTAAAGAAATATCTGATGGAGCATCTTCATGTTCCGGATTACCAGGCAGAGATTGACGCATCCTTTGCACAGGGCAGTATTGGAAGGGCAAAAGAAGCAGCTACTTCTCAGGAGTTTGCAGAGATGACTCAGAATGCACTGAGGATTCTTAAATATGCAAACACCATGGAAGTTTATGAACTGTCAGATGCGATTAAGAGTCTTTCTGAGGACAAACAGAATATCAACGATTATCTGGATATTTTCCAGTTCTGGTTCAGAGATGTCCTGATGTTTAAGGCAACACAGGAGATTGACAATCTGGTATTTAAACAGGAAATTAATTTTATCAGAGAACAGGCAAAGCAGCGTTCCTATGAGAATCTGGAGAGCATTCTGGATTCTATTCAGAAGACAAAGGTACGTCTGAAAGCAAATGTTAATTTTGATCTGGCATTTGAATTGCTGTTCCTGACGATCAGGGAGAAATAGAATGACAAAAGTAGTAGGCGTGAGATTTCGTAATGTAGGCAAGATTTATTATTTCAGTCCTAAAGATTATGAAATTAAAACAGGCGATCACGTGATCGTGGAGACAGCCCGGGGAATTGAATACGGGAAAGTCGTACTTGCACCAAGAGAAGTAGGTGAGGAAGATGTTGTTCACCCTCTCAAAGAAGTTCTTCGTGTGGCAACAAAGGAGGACGACGAGAGAGAGGCACAGAACAGAGTCAGAGAGAGAGAGGCATTTAAAATCTGTCAGAAGAAGATTCGTGAACATGGTCTGGAAATGAAACTGATAGATGCAGAGTATACATTTGATAATAATAAAGTGCTGTTTTATTTCACTGCTGACGGCAGAATTGATTTTCGCCAATTGGTAAAAGATCTGGCAGCAATTTTTAAAACGCGTATCGAACTTCGCCAGATTGGTGTTCGCGATGAGACAAAGATTCTGGGAGGAATCGGTATCTGCGGAAGATGTCTGTGCTGCCACACATATCTGTCTGAGTTTGCACCTGTATCCATAAAGATGGCAAAAGAGCAGAACCTGTCCCTTAACCAGACAAAGATTTCCGGTGTGTGCGGAAGGTTGATGTGTTGCCTGAAGAACGAGCAGGAAACATATGAAGAGTTGAATAAAAAGCTTCCGGGACTGGGAGATACAGTTACAACTCCGGATGGGCTTACCGGAACTGTACACAGTGTAAACGTGCTTCGTCAACGTGTAAAGGTAATTGTAGAGATCAATGACGAGAAAGAAATTCAGGAATTTCCGGTAGATGACCTGAAATTCAGACCGAGAAAGAAGAAAGTCAAAGTCTCTGAAAAAGAATTAAAAGAACTTGGAAATCTGGAAGATAAAAAAGGAGATTCCAAATTAAATGACTGATCAGCTGGTAAAAGATAATGAACGTATAGATGATCTTCAGAACGGATATTATGTGATACAGGATCCGGATAAATTCTGTTTTGGGATGGATGCAGTTCTTCTTTCCGGCTTTGCAAAAGTAAAAAAGGGTGAGACTGCTCTGGATCTGGGAACAGGAACGGGAATTATCCCGATCCTGCTTAAAACCAAAACAAATGGGAAACACTTTACAGGTCTTGAGATTCAGAAAGAGTGTGCAGATATGGCCGGACGCAGTGTCAGATATAATCATCTGGAGGACGATGTTGAGATCGTACGGGGTGATATTAAGGAGGCTGCTGATATTTTTGGGGCAGCTTCTTTTGATGTAGTGACAAGTAATCCGCCTTATATGATCGGACAGCATGGGCTTCGCAATCCGGATATGCCAAAAGCAATTGCCAGACATGAAGTACTCTGTAATCTGGAGGATGTGGTGAGCCAGGCATCAAAGGTTCTGAAAGAACGTGGAAGATTTTATATGGTCCACAGACCGTTCAGACTGGCTGAGATTATGAATGTTCTCACAAAGTATCGTCTGGAACCGAAAAAGATGCAGCTTGTATATCCATACATAGACAGAGAACCAAACATGGTTCTGATCGAGGCATTAAAGGGAGGAAATTCCAGAGTTACAGTGGAACCTCCTCTGATCGTATATAAAGAGCCGGGAGTCTATACAGAAAATATACTGAAGATTTATGATATGATTTAACCGAATTTTATTTGCAAAGTAATATGAGAGGAAACAAATTATGAGTGGTAAATTGTATTTATGTGCAACACCCATAGGAAATCTGGAGGATATTACACTCCGGGTACTTCGAACATTGAAAGAAGTGGATCTTATTGCAGCAGAGGATACCAGAAACAGTATTAAACTGCTGAACCATTTTGATATAAAAACACCTATGACCAGTTATCATGAGTACAACAAAATTGATAAGGCATATGTTCTGATCAGTAAAATGCAGGAAGGGCAGAATATTGCACTGATCACAGATGCGGGAACTCCGGGAATCTCAGATCCGGGAGAGGAGCTTGCGGCAATGTGTTATGAAGCGGGGATTGAAGTAACTTCTCTTCCGGGACCTGCTGCCTGTATCACTGCCCTGACTCTGTCCGGACTTCCAACCAGAAGATTCGCTTTTGAAGCATTTCTTCCGGCAGATAAAAAAGAAAGAAAACTGATTCTGGAAGAACTGAAGAATGAAACGAGAACTATCATTCTCTATGAGGCTCCTCACAGACTGGTAAGAACTCTGGAGGAATTGAAGGAAACTCTCGGAAATCGCAGAATGACTCTTTGCAGGGAACTGACGAAAAGACATGAGACTGCATTCCATACGACTATCGAGGAGTTGATCCTCTATTATCAGACAGAGAAGCCGCTTGGAGAGTGTGTGCTTGTGATTGAAGGCAGAAGCAGACAGGAGATGGAAGAGGAACAGAAGGCATCCTGGGAAAAAATTACCATAGAAGAACACATGGAAATCTATGAAAATCAGGGACATTCAAGAAAAGAAGCTATGAAAATGGTAGCAAATGACAGAGGAATGACGAAGAGAGATGTCTATCAGTACCTCATCAATAAAACCGAAGAATAAGATTAACATACAGAAGAATTCCCGTTTTCGGGGATTCTTTTTTATTCAGGCTGTGGCAAGGAACGGGCTTTTGTGCTATAATAAATTTGTATTATTATGTCCAGATACCAGAATATATTTGAAAACCTGTCTATAATTTTCACGCAGGGGTTTTCAGATATATTCTGGTGATAAGTATATATAACAGGAGGAAAGAAATGGGCGGAGAAAATACAGAATACGGAGCGGATCAAATCCAGATTCTGGAAGGTTTGGAAGCCGTACGAAAGAGACCAGGTATGTATATCGGAAGTACATCCGGCAGAGGTCTTCATCATCTGGTTTATGAGATTGTAGATAATGCAGTTGATGAAGCACTGGCAGGATTTTGTACAGAGATTCAGGTAGTTATTAATCCGGACAACTCTATCACAGTTGTAGATAACGGACGTGGTATTCCGGTAGGAATCAATCATAAAGCAGGGATTCCTGCTGTAGAAGTAGTATTTACCATTCTTCATGCCGGCGGTAAATTTGGAGGCGGAGGGTACAAGGTATCCGGTGGTCTTCACGGAGTAGGTGCGTCTGTAGTAAATGCACTTTCCACATGGCTTGAAGTAAGGATCTATCATGAAGGTAAGATTTATCAGCAGAGATATGAACGCGGTAAAACTATGTATCCTCTGAAGGTTGTGGGAGACTGCCAGCCGGATAAGACCGGAACAACAGTTGTCTTCCTTCCGGATAAAGAAATATTTGAGGAAACAGTATATGATTATGACATTCTGAAACAGCGTTTGAGAGAGATGGCATTCCTGACAAAGGGATTGAAGATTTCTCTTAAAGATACCAGAGAAGGAATGGAAAGAGAGAAAGTTTTCCATTATGAAGGTGGTATCCGTGAATTTGTAAGCTATCTGAACAGAAGCAAGGAAGCGCTTTACCCGGAAATCATTTACTGCGAAGGACAGCAGAACGGTGTGTCTGTAGAGGTTGCCATGCAGCACAATGACTCTTATACAGAGAACTGCTATGGATTTGTAAATAATATTAATACACCTGAGGGTGGTACTCATATTGTAGGTTTCAGAAATGCCCTGACAAAGACGTTCAATGATTATGCCAGAAAGAACAAGCTGCTTAAAGACAGTGAACCCAATTTGAGTGGCGATGATATCCGCGAAGGTCTGACTGCAATCGTCAGTGTTAAGATTGAGAATCCCCAGTTTGAAGGTCAGACAAAACAGAAGCTTGGAAACAGTGAAGCAAGAGGGGCTGTTGACAGCGTGGTGAGCAAGCAGCTTGAGATTTTCCTTGAGCAGAATCCAACAGTAGCGAAAACTACAGTAGAGAAATCAGTTCTTGCACAGAGAGCACGTGAGGCTGCACGTAAGGCTCGTGATCTGACCAGAAGAAAATCAGCACTTGATAATATGTCACTTCCTGGAAAGCTTGCAGACTGTTCAGATAAGAATCCTGAGAACTGTGAAATCTACATTGTAGAGGGAGATTCCGCCGGTGGCTCTGCAAAAACAGCCAGAAATCGTGTAACACAGGCTATCCTTCCACTGAGAGGTAAGATCCTGAATGTAGAGAAAGCACGTCTGGATAAGATTTATGCAAATGCAGAGATCAAAGCTATGATCACAGCTTTCGGAACAGGAATTCATGAAGATTTTGATATCAGTAAACTTCGTTATCATAAGATTATTATTATGACTGATGCCGATGTCGATGGTGCGCATATCGCAACCCTTCTGCTGACTTTCCTGTATCGTTTTATGCCTGAGCTTATCAAACAGGGATATGTGTATCTTGCACAGCCGCCATTATATAAGGTGGAGAAGAACAAGAAAGTATGGTATGCATACGACGATGATGAACTGAATCAGATTCTGACAGAAATCGGACGTGACGGAAATAACAAGATCCAGCGTTATAAAGGTCTTGGAGAGATGGATGCAGAGCAGCTTTGGGATACGACAATGGATCCTGAGAAGAGAATTTTGTTAAAAGTAACGATGGATGAGGAAGACAGTTCATCCATTGACCTTACATTCAATACATTGATGGGTGATAAAGTAGAACCTAGAAGAGAATTTATTGAAGCTAATGCCAAATATGTTAGAAATCTGGATATTTAAGGAGGAGTAAAGAATGGATGAAAATATCTTTGATAAAGATGGTTTTGATGCCATAAAAGATGTGGACTTAAAACAAACAATGGAGACATCCTATATAGATTATGCTATGTCCGTTATTGCCTCCCGTGCACTGCCGGATGTAAGAGATGGTATGAAACCGGTTCAGAGGCGTATTTTATATGCTATGATCGAATTGAACAACGGACCGGACAAGCCTCATCGTAAATGTGCCCGTATCGTCGGTGATACCATGGGTAAATATCATCCTCATGGAGACAGTTCTATTTATGGCGCCCTGGTTAATCTGGCGCAGGAATGGTCTACCCGTTATCCGCTGGTAGACGGACACGGTAACTTTGGTTCGGTAGATGGAGATGGTGCTGCGGCCATGCGTTATACAGAGGCTCGTCTGTCTAAAATTTCCATGGAGATGTTGTCTGACATCAATAAAGATACTGTAGATTTTATGCCAAACTTTGATGAGACAGAGAAGGAGCCGGTTGTGCTTCCATCTCGTTTTCCGAATCTTTTGGTAAATGGTACATCCGGTATTGCTGTAGGTATGGCTACCAATATTCCTCCACACAATCTGACAGAATCTATCAATGGTGTAGTAAAGATTATTGATAATCAGATAGAGGAAGACAGAGATACAACTCTGGAAGAAATTATGGAAATCATCAAGGGACCGGATTTTCCAACAGGAGCAACGATTTTAGGACGTCGCGGTATTGAAGAAGCATATCGTACCGGACATGGTAAGATCCGTGTCAGAGCAGTTACCGATATAGAGCCTATGAATAATGGCAAAAACCGTATTGTCGTAACAGAGCTTCCTTACATGGTAAACAAAGCAAGACTGATTGAAAAAATCGCAGAACTTCACAAGGACAAGCGTATTGACGGAATTACAGAGATACGAGACGAGTCAAGCCGTGAAGGAATGAGAGTAGTTATAGAGCTGAGAAAAGATGTGAATGCTAATGTAGTATTGAATCAGCTTTATAAACATACCCAGATGCAGGATACATTTGGTGTAAATATGCTGGCACTGGTTAATAATGAGCCGGTTGTCATGAACCTTTTACAAATGTTAGAGTATTATTTAAAC
>ENA-ORLU01002086-ORLU01002086.1-human-gut-metagenome-genome-assembly--contig:-NODE-2086-length-12561-cov-2.611823_pt1 | contig 12561 bp, 11 predicted proteins | sample MGYA00243009_ERZ508833 | MGnify/ENA primary metagenome ERZ508833 (study PRJEB26277, sample SAMN04329763) | human gut metagenome | biome: human-associated habitat | host: Homo sapiens | place: USA...
CGTATAGAAGAGTTGCAAGCCAATACGAAAGAATATGTAGCGACAATTCGTTTGGGGGCTACAACACCGTCGTTCGACCTTGAGACGGAAATCGATGCTGAATATCCGTGGGAGCACATTACGGAAGACGCTGTCCGGGAAACGCTCGGGCGGTTTGTCGGGCGAATCAGCCAAGTGCCTCCTGCCTATTCTGCTTGTAAAGTCGATGGCAAACGGGCCTATAAGATGGCTCGTAAGGGAAAGGAAGTGAACATCAAGGCAAAGGAGCTTGTTATCGATTCGATGACTCTGGAGGCATGCACCTTGCCGGAGATTAGGGTAAAAGTGGTGTGCAGCAAAGGTACCTATATCCGAGCCTTGGCGCGCGACATCGGAGAGGCTCTTGGAAGTGGCGGTCATCTGACAGCCTTGCGACGTACCCGTGTGGGAGACATTGCGGTGGAGCAATGTGAAAGCGTCGATTCTTTGCTTGCCCGCCTGCAGACGGCAGAGATAGCTTTGCCGGAAGAATCAGAAACAAATAGAAACGAAAAAAAATAAAGTTATGAAGTTGTCACAATTCAAATTTAAGCTGCCGGAAGAACTTATCGCACAAACTCCGGCTGCCGAGCGCGACGAGTCGCGGCTGATGGTGCTTCACCGTAAAACCGGAGAAATCGAGCACCGCATCATCAAAGACGTTCTCGACTATTTCGACGAAGGCGACCTGATGGTGTTTAATGATACCAAGGTGTTTCCAGCCCGTCTTTATGGCAATAAAGAAAAAACGAATGCCCGCATTGAGGTGTTCTTATTGCGCGAACTGAATGAGGAGCACAAATTGTGGGACGTGTTGGTAGAGCCTGCGCGCAAAATCCGCATTGGCAACAAACTTTATTTTGGCGAGGACGATTCAATGGTTGCCGAAGTAATCGACAACACGACGTCGCGAGGCCGTACGTTGCGCTGCCTATAAGACGGGTCGCAGGAGGAGTTTAAAGAAGCGTTGTTCAAGCTTGGTCAGACTCCGCTGCCCCTTTACATCCACCGCGAACCGACGAAGGACGACGAGGAGAGGTTTCAATGTATTTTCGCTAAAAATGAAGGAGCTGTCGTCGCTCCGGCAGCAGGCCTCCACTTCAGTCGTGAAGTGCTGAAAAGGATGGAAATCAAGGGAATTGAGAGCGATTTCCTGACGTTGCATTTCGGATTGGGCAATTTCCGCGAAATAGATGTGGAGGATCTGACAAAGCACCGTATGGATTCCGAGCAGATGGAAATAACTGCGGAGCTGGTGAAGCGTGTCAATGAGACAAAAGATAGCGAACGGGCGGTGTGTGCGGTAGGAACGTCTGTGCTCCGCGCTATGGCCAGTGCGGTCAGCATGAACGGCCACATCAAGGAATACAGCGGATGGACCAATAAGTTTATCTTCCCTCCGTATGATTTTACGGTCTGCACATCGCTTATCAGCAACTTCCACTTGCCTTATTCGACGATGCTGATGATGGTAGCTGCGTTCGGCGACTATGATATGGTGATGAATGCCTACGAAGAGGCTGTCAAGGAAAAATATCGTTTCGGTGTCTACGGTGACGCCATGCTTATTATCTGACAATATCATGTGGCTGCTTAAAAACCGCATATTGCAGGACGGCCGTTCTTTACCGGGCGGTATCCTCAAGGTGGACAGTTTTCTGAACCACCAGCTTGACCCGAATTTGATGTATCGCATAGCGGAGGAGTTCGGCCGCCGGTTCGCCTCGAAGAAAATCAACAAGATTGTCACAATCGAGGCCAGCGGAATTGCGCCGGCAATTCTGTTGGGCTATCAGTTGCAGCTGCCTGTCGTGTTCATCAAAAAGAAGGAGCCGAAGACGATGGACAATATGCTGGTCTCAGAAGTGCGGTCGTTCACGAAAAACCGTGTTTACACGGTCTGTATCAGCAACAGTTTTCTGACAGCGGATGACCGAGTGCTCTTTGTCGATGATTTCCTTGCTTATGGAAATGCGGCGATGGGAATGATTGATCTTGCCCGTCAGGCCGGTGCGACAATCGAGGGGATGGGATTCATCATTGAAAAGGGATTTCAAGGAGGGGGCGACAAGTTGCGCGGGATGGGTTACCATGTCGAAAGCCTTGCGATTATCGACAGTCTTGACAATTGTGAGATAAAAATTCGTGAAGAATAGCCGTCTCCGGCTTTTGTGTAGATATGCCGAGCGACGCATTGCCTTTGTGAGGAGTGCGTCGCTCGGCGTTATGTCTGGCTACTTTATCCGGCATTTTCCTATAAATCAAGAAACCCGGCGTGAAGCCGGGTTTCTTCGGTAAACTCGTTACCGTTTTGTCGTTTTACATCCATTCGATATTCACATACTTCTTTTCTGTCAACGACGTAGGGAAATTTAGACTAAATGATTAAGGTTGAAGTGTAATTATATCTTGTATTGTTTGAATACTCAAAAAATTGTAGTACCACTTCGAACCTCTTGTTCGTAATGGTACTACAAAATTATACCGATTTTTTGAGATGGCAAATTATTTCAGACGTTTTTTGCAAAGTTCCGCTTTGAATCGGCATATCTGCGCATTTTTTTTATTTTTTTAAGGACCATTCAAAGCCGTCTTTCGTGTCTTTTACGTCGAAACCTATTTCAGCGAGTCGGTCGCGAATCAGGTCGGATGTGGCCCAATCTTTTTTTGCTTTCGACTCCTTCCGGATTTCAAGTAGCAGGTCGACTGCTTTTTCAAACGGTTCGAGCGCTTGGCTGTCGTCGGCGGCAACGAGCTCGGTGCGAATACCGAGGATGTCGACAAGGAAGGTTTCGAAAAGGTTTTTGAGGCTTTCGATGTCTTTTTCCGAGAGAGCCAGCTTTCCGTCGTTTGCCTGATTGATGATTTTGCATGCGTCGAACAGCGTCGCAATGACCATCGGGGTGTTGAGGTCGTCGTTCATTGCGTCGAGACATTTTTGGAAGAAATCAGGCAACACGGTGTCGGATTTTTCCGCCGGCCGCAAGTCGTGGAGTCTTCTCCATCCGTCCACCATTCGGTCGTAGGCTTTTTCCGCAGCTTTCAGTGCATCGTTGGAGAAGTCGACTGTGCCGCGATAGTGGGCTTGGAGGATGAAGAACCGGATTGTCATCGGGGAATAGGGTTGGTCAAGCTTTTCGTGGCTGCCGGAGAAGAACTCGTCGAGCGTGATGAAGTTTCCGAGGGATTTCCCCATTTTCTGTCCGTTGATTGTAATCATGTTGTTGTGCATCCAGTAGTGTACCGCTTCATGTCCGCTGTGAGCTACGGATTGGGCGATTTCACATTCGTGGTGGGGGAACATCAGGTCCATGCCGCCGCCGTGGATGTCGAAGACTTCACCAAGGTATTTTTCTCCCATTGTGGAGCATTCGAGGTGCCACCCCGGAAATCCGTCGCTCCAAGGCGATGGCCAGCGCATGATGTGTTCGGGCGCCGCTTTTTTCCAAAGGGCAAAGTCGCAGGCGTTGCGCTTTTCCGACTGTCCGTCGAGCGCGCGCGTGGTGTTGAGCAGTTCTTCTACGTTGCGCCCTGACAGTTTTCCGTAGTTGAAATCCTTGTTATACTTCAGCACGTCGAAGTAGACGGATCCGTCGCTGATATATGCATATCCGGCATCAAGAATCTGTTTGACATATTCAATCTGTTCGATGATATGTCCGGAAGCATGCGGTTCGATGCTCGGAGGAAGCACGTTGAGGGCTTCCATGGCTTTGTGGTAGCGGTTTGTGTAGAACTGCACCACTTCCATCGGTTCGAGTCGTTCGAGTCGCGCTTTTTTAGCGATTTTGTCCTCACCTTCGTCAGCATCGTGTTCGAGGTGTCCGACATCGGTGATGTTACGCACATAACGCACTTTGTAGCCGAGGTGCTTCAAGTAGCGGAAAAGGATGTCGAAAGTGATTGCGGGACGTGCATGTCCGAGGTGTGCGTCGCCATAGACGGTCGGGCCACAGACGTACATTCCTACATTTTGCTCGTGTATCGGTACAAATTGCTCTTTTTTGCGACTGAGCGTGTTATAGATGTATAAAGGATTTTCCATTTTTAATCAGTGATTAAGCCTTGCCGAACGGAGTGTTGCCGTTTTGTTGGTTGTTGGCGCCTTTCGGTGTGATGGTTCCGAAATTTGTTTCATATTTGCGGATGTTGTCCTGCAAAGCCATCAGAAGCGTCTTTGCGTTTTCCGGAGTCATGATGACGCGGCTTTGCACGCGGGCCTGTGGCGCATTCGGGACAACGCTGACGAAGTCCATGAAAAATTCATTGACAGAGTGGGATATTATGGCGAGGTTGGCATATTTGCCGGAAGCCATTTCCGGAGTCAACTCGATTTGGATTTGTCTTTGATCATTATTGTCGCTCATAGTTTTTTAGTTTTAATGGTGATTAATGTCTGCGAAGTTACTATTTTTTGCCAAAACGCCCAAATTAATATTCGGCTCTTCGATGATATGGGGACGGAGCGAAAAGCTTCAGGCGGATTGGTGTCGTCGTGTCTTTTTGCAGACAGGCCGGTCGGGTGTTGTGTTTTTTTGACGGAATAAGTGCTGTTTGTTCGGTCTGTTTCATTAATTTTGCAAGTGAACAGCATAAAATCTACGAGCATGAAAAAGATTCTATTGGCAATATTGGCGGTTCTTGCATTTTTGCCTGCCATGGCGCGGGGGAAGGCCTCTGTGAAGTTTGTGACGAAGGTTCATGATTTCGGATATGTAAAGGAAGATGGCGGAAATGCGGTCTGCAAGTTTGAGTTTCGCAATGACGGCGACGAGCCGCTCATTATCATCTCAGCGCGCGCTTCGTGTGGCTGTACCCGGCCTGACTATCCCAAGCATCCGATAGCACCCGGAGAAAAGGGGACCATAACGGTGACTTACGTGCCGGCGGGCCGGCCCGGAAGTTTCGACAAGGCGGTTTCCGTGAAGACGAACGGGGGGACGGTGCATTTGCGAATCAAAGGAAACGTGATACCTTGACGTGATGGCGAAGCTGCGGTTTGTCTTAATGGCATTGTCTGCCATGTCGGTGCTGCCGGTGTGGTGCGGGTTGACTTGGAGTGCCAAGGAATGGAATTTCGGCAGGGTCAACGAGGAAGCCGGAGAGATGGTCTGTCGTTTCGGATTCTGTAACAGCGGTAGTGATTCTGTGGTGATACGCAAGGTGAGGTCATCGTGCGGATGTACGACAGTCGACTATCCTCGCGGAAAAATCGCACCGGGTGACAGCGCTTTTGTGACGGTGGCTTATGATCCGGCGATGCGTCCGGGAAAGTTCGACCGAAAAGTGCTGATTTATGCTGACGACGGGAAGTATCAGCTTCGGGTGACCGGAACGGTTGTTCCCTCTGAAGAGACTGCCGTCCAACTGTTTCCGGAGCGGTACGGCCAGTTGCGGCTGGGGAGGCGGATGGTCTATGTCGGCGATGTGAAGCAAGGCTACCGTCGGATTGGGGGAGTCACGGGATATAACAGCGGCCGAGACACACTTCATGTGGCATTCGGAAAGTTGCCGGAGGCGATGACCGTGGTTGCCGAGCCGGCGATTGTGGCGCCCGGCGAATTGTTTCGGGTCAGTGTGGCCTATTCTGCGGCAAAAGACGCGGAAATCGGCGTCGTGGAATCGCCGGTGACGATTTTGTCCAACGGAGTCGGAACCGGAGAGATTGCGGTGATTGCCCGCATCATGCCGGGCGAAGATTCTCCGGCACAGCTGCGCGACGCACCGATGATTTCCTTGATGACGAAGCGGGTAGACTTGTCGCCTTTGTCGCGGAAGAAACCAAAGCGGGTGGATGTGGCGTTTCGCAATGTCGGCAGGTCGGACTTGCATCTGTCCGGAGTTTCCGGTATCGACAGCAGTGTCCGAGTCATCGGCTATGACCGGGTTGTCACTCCCGGCAAGGAGGGGCGCATTACGCTTGAGGCGGACGCCGCGGCCGTTGAAGGCGGCGCTTTCGACAGCATAGTGGCCTTGATGTGCAATGATCCGTTGGCGATGACCGTGCGCATCCGACTTGTGGGGCTAATCGAAGAATAACATAAAAAAATAACAGATATGATGGAATACATGAATCATGATGAGCATCATCAACTGGACGAGCATCCTGAGAATAGCTCAGAGTTCGCAGGCCTGACTGTCAACAGCGGAGTGGCGGAGCCTCCGAAAGTGAATCCGTATTTCCGGCCTAAAAAGCGGAAACGTCTGATGACTGTAGGCGAATATGTGGAAGGAATACTGAAAGGAGACGTGACTGTTTTGAGCCGTGCGGTGACATTGGTAGAAAGCCTTGTCCCCGAGCATCAGGCTATTGCCCAAGAGGTGATTGAAAAATGTCTGCCTCATGCCGGAAATTCCCGTCGTATCGGCATCACAGGCGTTCCGGGAGCCGGAAAAAGTACGTCGATTGACGTGTTTGGCCTGCATGTGCTGAAAGACGGGGGCAAGTTGGCCGTTTTGGCCATCGACCCCAGCAGCGAACGCACGAAGGGCAGTATTCTCGGCGACAAGACCCGCATGGAGAAACTGTCGATTCATCCCAATGCGTTCATTCGTCCCAGTCCTTCGGCCGGTTCGTTGGGCGGAGTGGCGCGCAAGACGCGTGAAACGATTGTGCTGTGTGAGGCTGCCGGTTTCGACAAGATATTTGTAGAGACGGTCGGAGTGGGTCAGAGTGAGACAGCCGTCCATTCGATGGTCGACTTCTTTCTGCTGATTCAGCTGGCGGGAACGGGCGATGAGTTGCAGGGCATCAAGCGAGGCATAATGGAAATGGCCGACGGAATTGTCATCAACAAGGCAGACGGAGACAATATCGACCGTGCGAACTTGGCGAAGGCCCAGTTTCAGAGTGCGCTCCATTTGTTCCCTCCCACAACGTCGGGCTGGATGCCGGAGGTGCTTACCTATTCGGGCTATTATGAATTGGGCATTCCGGAAGTGTGGGATATGATCGGACGCTATTTTGACTATGTGAAGGGCAACGGCTTTTTTGAGCATCGCCGTATGGAACAGGAAAAATATTGGATGTATGAAACCATCGACGAGCATCTGAAATCCAATTTCTATCGTGATCCTGAAATTGAGGCTATGCTGAAAAAGAAGCAGGAAAATGTGTTGGCTTGCCGGCAGAGTTCATTTGTCGCCGCGCGCGAGGTGCTTGACTACTATTTCGCGAAGTCGGGGCTATAGCAGGCCGTTTGCCTGTGTCGTTTATATACAATGAAGGGTCGCTATCACTTCCGGATGGCGGCCCTTCGTATTGACAGGGAAATTTGAAATCAGTCTTTTACCAGCACCTTGATTGGTCGCGGCGACTGGTCGCTTACTACGAGGAATGCGCCGAAAGGCAGGAGCGTGCAGTGTCCGTTGCCGACCTCCGGAATCGAGGTGATTAAGCGTCCTGTCATATGGAAGATGCGTATGTTGGTGTGCCGTTCCTGACAGATAAAGGGGATTCCGTTGCCGATGGGCGCTATCGCCAAAGGCTTGAGAGCCTGCGTTCCGCTGATGCCGGACAGTTCGACGTTGATTACGTTTGATTCGGGCGAAGTCATGCCGAAGCGCAACGACTGCACTGTGTAGCTGTAGGTCGCGCCGCTTTTCAGCTCGGAGAATGTGTAGAACGGTTCGTTTCCGTCGGTTGTGACGGAAATGCGGCTGACGTTTCCGTTGATGTATTCCGAAAGGTTGATGACGTAGCTGTCGATTTCCGCCGGGTTGGCAGGGGTCCGCCAATTTGCGGTGAATCCGTCAGAGGAAATGTCGGTGGCATCCAATGCTTCGACGCGGTCAAATGTCGGAGTGTCGTGGGCGTTTCCGACGAGGTTGACGGTGTAGCTTGTGATTCCTTGCAGTCCTCCGTCGAAGAGAAGCAGTTTGGCATTGCTTGTCTTTTTTGCTTTGGGGGCATAGGTCACTTTCAGTTCATAGCCGGATTCGTTGACGGTTTTCCAGTCGACTGAGCGGGTGGATATGGAGAAGTCCTGGCGGTCGGCGCCTGATACGGTCAGCGAGAGATTGGCCGACAGACTGCCGCGGATGCTGACGGTCTGTGTGGCGGAATGTCCGGCAACGATGTCACCGAAGTCGACGGTCGAGTTGTTTTGCGGAGCAATCAGCTTCCCTTCGCCAATGGGTGGCAGTTCGGCGTCGGCAAACGGCTGTCCTTTCATTTTGCCCCATATGTATTCAGCAAGGTTAGGATAGTCGATGAAGGGGTTTCTGTTCGACTGTATGCGATAGACTTCGTCGTTTCGCTTTGTTTCTTTGTCCGACACCGGGTCGTTGCGATGCCATTTCAGCAGCAGTTCGATTGCCCATCCCTGAAGTGAGGGGTATGTGCCGTCGCGGGCGATGTATTTGTATTTCCACTGGTAGTCCTGATAGCATGTCACCATGTAGAAGTAGGTGCGCGCGAAGTCTCCCTTGTATTCGTCGTCGGGTTCGAAGACATAGCGTGCACCGCCGCCTTGTCCCTGTACAGGATAGCCAACTTTTGTCACACCGTTGTCGAAGTCGATGCCGTTGTCTGCCACTTCCCCGAGCGGGTAGTTGTTTTTTGCCATATTGGCAGGCCCGTCGGAAGGGTAGAGGTGGTTGATGTCGGTGTAGGGAGGCACTTTGGTGTCGCCGCCCCACCAGCTTTTCGGGAAGCTGTGTTCGCGGTTCATACCGTCCCATCCACGGTTGGCATAACGTTTGATATCGGAATACATATCCCACCAAGTGCCGTCGCTGCGCACATCTGTATGAACAAAAGCCTGCTTGAAAAGACCGTAGTAGTCGTTTGTGTTGTGGACTTTGATGATTTCGTGCAGTTTTGTCTTCAAGGCGGCGTCTTTCAGACCGATAATGTCGGCATAGTAGCCGTCGGGCGCTTTTGCCGACAGAGGAGCTGTGGCCAAGGCGATACACAGCGAGAAAAAGAGTAATAGTCTGCGCATTTGATTGGTTATTATTGTTCTACTTATAAATTTTGGCTAATCAGAAGATTGCAAATTTAGTAATTCTCTTTGACAAGACGAAAATAATGAGTTATTTTCGGTGGAATTTTGCAGATTCCGCTAAAATGGATAATTTTACGATGCCGGCAGGTATATGGCCGGATTTGGAATGACATTAAAACAAAAGAAAAATGAAAAAGTTATTATTGTGCGGATTGTCGGCAGTTTTGCTGGCAGGTTGTGGGGAAAAGCAAGAAGGCGGTCAGCAACCTTCGGAGGATCAGAGCGTGCTGCGGACGGTGGCATTAGATACGGATTATGAAGTGAATATGCCCGACAGTTTGAAATTTGATACAGCGTCGCGCTATTTCTATGATCTTGACGTTTTTGTCAACTGGCCGGAAACAATTGAAGGAAGGACGCCGGAGGGATTGCAGTCGGCACTCGTGGAAAAGGCGTTCGGACCGGAGATGAAAGGGAAGACTCTTGAAGAAGCAATGTCTGCTGTGCAGTCCTGTGTCCCGGGTATGGAAGACATGAATGGCGTGACACTTGCGGAAGCCGACTCGATACCTTCGGGCGAAGCCGGGATGCGTACCACTTCGCTGAAAGTGGAGGTGTATCCATGCTATGCGAGTGCATCGGTCTATACCTATTTCATTTCCAACTATTTCTACCCGGCAGGAGCAGCCCATGGAGTAGGCAAGGAATATTATGTCAATTACGATCCTTCGGAGGACAAGGTGGTCGGACTTGGCATGCTGTTTGACAATATCACGGAATTGAAGCGGATGATCGACAGGGAATTGTCGAAGCAGCAGGCCGGAACGGGCTTTCTGCTGGTGGATGAGATTCCAAATCCGGAGAATTTTTATGTAGACGGTTATAGCATCACGTTTGTGTTCAATCCCTATGAGGTGGCGGCTTATGCGGCCGGAGTGGTGGAAGTGAAAATACCTGCTTACGAGTTGGAAGGGTATATGACGGATTATGGCCGAGAGCTGTTTGGCTATTGATTGAGGCTGGCGCAGAAACATACGATAAACAGCACATTGGGATAGAGTTTCGCTCGGTTCGGAAAGGAATTAGTGGAGGAAACTATGCCAATGTGCTTTTTTTTGCCTAATTTTGCGGCGCAAAACGGTTAAAATACAGGAGAAAACAAAATATGCCGAAGAATTTAGTTATAGTGGAGTCACCGGCAAAGGCAAAAACGATAGAAAAGTTTCTGGGAAACGACTATAAGGTTATGTCGAGCTATGGACACATCCGCGATTTGCAAAAGAAAGATTTCAGTATAGATATAGACCACGGGTATCAGCCCGTCTATGAAATTCCCGCCGATAAGAAAGAATTGGTGAAACAGTTGAAGTCGGAGTCGAAGAAGGCCGACATGGTCTGGCTGGCTTCCGATGAAGACCGGGAGGGAGAAGCTATAGCGTGGCATCTTTACGAGGTTCTCGGGCTGACACCGGAGAAGACAAAGCGTATCGTTTTTCACGAGATTACGAAAGACGCCATTCTGCATGCCATTGAAAATCCGCGAGGCATTGACCTCGACCGGGTTGATGCGCAACAGGCTCGTCGCGTGCTTGACCGTATTGTCGGGTTTGAACTGTCACCGGTGCTTTGGAAAAAGATTAAGCCGGCACTATCAGCCGGACGCGTTCAGAGCGTAGCGGTGCGGCTGATTGTGGAGCGAGAGAAAGAAATCAAGGATTTCAAGGCAGAGGAATACTATAGGGTCGTGGCTCTGTTTGCGGCGGAAGGAGCATCGCAGCCCATTCGGGCAGAACTGAGCCGCCGTCTTGCCACGAAAGAAGAGGCACTTTCCTTTCTGGAGGATTGCAAGCGTGCGGAATTTAGAATCACGGATTTGACGGTGAAGCCGCTTCGCAAGTCACCGGCACCGCCATTCACGACATCGACTTTGCAACAAGAGGCTTCACGCAAGCTTGGCTTCACGGTCTCGCAGACAATGATGGTGGCGCAACGGCTTTACGAATCCGGATATATCACGTATATGCGTACGGATTCTGTCAACCTTTCGTCGCTGGCTCTGTCGACTATCTCTGCGGAAATCAAGAGCCGTCTGGGAGAAGAATACTATAAACTCCGTAATTATCATACAACCTCGAAAGGAGCCCAGGAAGCACACGAGGCAATCCGTCCGACGTACATTTCCAATCAGGAGATTACAGGTTCGTCGCAGGAAAAACGTCTGTATGATTTGATTTGGAAGCGTACTATTGCCACGCAAATGGCTGACGCCGAACTGGAAAAGACGACGGTGGAAATTTCGTTGGACAATCGCAGCGAGAAGTTTGTTGCAACGGGAGAAGTCATCAAGTTCGACGGTTTCCTTCATGTCTATATGGAGTCGACCGATGAGGAGCCCGACGACGAAGAGGCTGCCATGTTGCCGGCCCTGAAGAAGGGTTCGGCGCTGACTCTTGAGGAAAGTTGTGCCAAGCAACGGTTCACGCAGCAGCCACCGCGCTACTCTGAAGCGATGCTCGTGCGAAAACTTGAAGAACTTGGAATCGGGCGTCCGTCGACCTATGCGCCGACTATTTCGACGATTCAGAACCGCGACTATGTGGAGAAAGGCGAGAAAGCCGGCACGAAGCATCTTGTGTCGACACTGACACTTCGCGACGGGAAGATTCAAGAAACAGAAAAAGAAGAGTCGTACGGCAGTGAGAGGAACAAATTGATTCCGACAGATGTCGGGATGGTCGTGAACGACTTTTTGATGGAATATTTCCCGGATATCATGGATTTCAACTTTACGGCTACGGTCGAAGAAAAATTCGATAATATTGCAGAAGGAAAGAGCAAATGGAATGAAGAAATTGCCCGGTTCTACGACATGTTCCATCCTGAGGTGGAGAAAATCTCCAATTTGCGTCTGGCCCATAAGGTGGGAGAACGTGTGCTTGGGACAGACCCGAAGACCGGTAAGGAGGTCTCCGTGAAAATCGGACGTTTCGGCCCGCTCGTGCAGATGGGCAGCACCGACAGTGAGGAAAAGCCGCTTTTCGCATCACTCCAGAAAGGACAGTCGGTCAACGACATTACGCTTGAAGAGGCGTTGAAGCTCTTTGAGCTGCCACGGACGCTTGGCGAATATGAGGGGGGTGAAGTGACGGTGGCTATCGGACGTTTCGGGCCGTATGTGAAGTACGCCGGCAAATTCGTTTCAATCCCAAAGACGCTTACTCCGCAGACCATCACGCTTGAAGAAGCGGTGGAGCTGATTAAAAACAAGGCGGAAGCCGAGCGCAAGAAACTTGTCAAGAAATTCGAAGAGGAGCCGGATTTGGAAATTCTCAACGGTCCTTACGGAGTCTACATTGCCTATAAGAAGAAAAACTATAAGATTCCTAAAGATAAGGATGGCAGTAAGCTGACGCTTGAAGAATGCAAGGAAATCATTGAAGCTGCCGCTAACGCACCCAAGAAGCCGCGTCGCACGGCGAGGAAGTCGAAGTAGGGCGTAATTGGTGGACCAGGATATTTAGCGGACGAAAAGAACGGCGTGATTCCGGCTTTTTTCGTCCGCTTGTTTTGTGTCGTTTCCAAATTCGTTCCTTTT
>ENA-ORLU01002102-ORLU01002102.1-human-gut-metagenome-genome-assembly--contig:-NODE-2102-length-12457-cov-2.924475_pt1 | contig 12457 bp, 11 predicted proteins | sample MGYA00243009_ERZ508833 | MGnify/ENA primary metagenome ERZ508833 (study PRJEB26277, sample SAMN04329763) | human gut metagenome | biome: human-associated habitat | host: Homo sapiens | place: USA...
AATATGATAACTATGGTGCCGGATAGGGTATTTTATATTGACATTGATGAAGCGGGTACAGTTCGGGGGGGGTGATCTGTTTTTTTTTTTGAAAAGTTTTGAAAAGACGCAGAAAATGTTTAGTACAGGGTATTCTTTTAAGAGGGAAGATGAAGAATGCAGAAAATTTTGATAGTAGATGATTCGGAAATAAACAGAGAGATCCTGGCGGCCATGCTTGAGAAAACATACGAGATCGACATGGCGAAAGACGGTCAGGAAGCGATCGAGATCCTGGAAAAGAAGTGGAAAACGTATCAGATCGTGCTGCTTGATCTGAATATGCCGGTGATGAATGGATATGAAGTTCTGAAGGTCATGGAAGAAAAGCAGTGGCTTGATTCACTGCCGGTTATCTGTATCTCGGCAGAAACATCGGAGGCAAGTATAGGAAAGGCGTACGAACTCGGAGCCACGGATTATTTTACGAGGCCGTTTGACACGGCAGTCGTACTGCGGCGTGTGCACAATACGATTGCACTGTATGCAAAAGCGTCCAGCAGTCTGCACGATGCGATGGAGATGTTATCCGGCATTTTTTATCGTATCATTAAAATCAATCTGAGTACGGATACCTATAGAACACTTAAAAATATTTCCGACGATTTCAGGAGTCCGCTGGATGGCATTAAGAGTATTTCGCAGAGACTGATGCAGTACGGAGAAGAATATGTCCATGAGGAAGATCAGGAAGCTTTTTTGGAATTTTGTGATTCGGAAAATCTGCGTAAAAATTTCTCGGAAGAAGATACAGAGCGTATCAGTATGAGCTATCGCTGTCGGAATGGACAGGAATTTCGCTGGGTTTCCATGGAGATCATCAAGAGTACAGAGTACGCAAAAGATAACGAAGTCGTGGTTCTTTATCTTCGGGATATCAATACAGACTATCTGAAACAGCTGGATATGGTTCTGAGCAGGAGCAAAGGTTTTGTCGGTATGGTGAATGTCAATGTAACAGACGGAACCTGCAAATCCGGAAGCAGTTCTCTGAAAAATCTGGAGCTTCAGGAAGAGGATCGTACACTTGATCAGTATATAAACAGGATCAGCACTTCGATTCCACAGGAGGATGGGCGCAGAAGTTTTACAGAAAATTTCAGCAGAAAGCATATGCTGGATTCTTTCGAAAAAGGTCACACGGTCATTCAGGAAAATTATCCGGTATACAGCACAGAAAACCATCGTCCGCAGCTTTATTGCGTAACAGCAGAGATGGTTCGCAATGCTTTTTTCGGTCAGATAGAGGCTATTCTTTATTTTACCAATATTACGGAGAAGTATCTGGAAGAAAAGATGCCGCAGATCCTGTATCAGAAAAGCTATGAGCGGATTGCGGTGATCGACTTAAAACGCAGGAAGATCGCGATCAGTTCTGCGAAAGTTTTTGATTTTTCAGAGTCTCTGGATCAGGAGCTGGATTATGAACAGTATCTGAAAAAAGCAGTACAGAATTCTGTTCCGGAAGAAGAAAAGGCACAGTTTGAAAATCATACGAGACTTGATAATATAAAAAGAGAACTGGATCTGAAAGGACGTTATTCTTTCAGTACACACCAGATAAACAAAGATGGAGAAAAATGCCTGATTAATTATACTTATCTTTATTTTGATCGGTATTTTGGCATCGTGGCTGTGGCAGTCGAGGATATTACGGAGCTGGCAGGACAGGATGCACTGACAGGCGGATACAACCGACAGGGATTTGTACAGAAGGCAGAACATATCCTGCAGAATGCAAATGAGGATGACAATTATGCGATCCTGTTTTTCAATATTAAGAACTTTAAGGCAGTGAACGAACTTTTTGGAATTGATCTTGGTGATTTTATTCTGCGTGAATTTTATGAAGATCTGAAAAATTCACAGCTTGATCCGGTTGTGATCGCCAGGGCTGAGGCTGACCATTTTGTGTGCCTTGTGAAACGGGAAAATCTGGATGAGGAGTTTCTGCCAAAGCTCTGTACGAAGAAGATTTCCAGCTCCGGAAAGACCATCCGTCTGTTCAGCCGTTGCGGTATTTTCTATGTAAAAGATAAAGAAATGTCCGTAAACATGATGATCGGGCGTGCGAAGCTGGCAAAGGAATATATTGAAGATGAGTATGTTCAGCCATATAAAGTATATGATTCTTCCATGCAGACTGCTTACATAGACAAAGCAGAGATTGCAGGAGAACTTGCAGAAGGCATCGCGAAAGGAGAACTTCAGGTTTATTATCAGCCGGTTGTGGATGTAAAGACCGGACAGATCGCTTCCGCAGAAGCCCTGATCCGCTGGCATCATTCCGAGAAAGGTTTCCTGTCGCCGGGCTTCTTTATACCGGCTCTGGAAGAGAGCGGTCACATCTCCGAACTGGATGATTATGTCATTCATCAGGTCAGCGATTTCCTGATGGACCGTTACCATGCAGGCAAGAATGTGGTTCCGGTTTCGGTCAATTTATCATGGATGGATTTCTATGATGAGAAGATCATGGAAGATATCCTTGATAAATGTAAAAACAATGATCTGGAAGAAAAACTGATCCGTCTGGAAGTTACTGAAACATCCTACGCTGCGATGGGTGAGAGCCGCAACAGTATTCTTGAATCCTTCCGTACAGAAGGTGTCAAGATCATGATGGATGACTTCGGAACCGGTTATTCTTCGTTTGGTATGCTTCAGCAGTACAATTTCGATATTATGAAGATTGACATGAGTTTCATCCGCCAGATCGAGACAAATCCAAAGACGAAAAGTATGTTACGATTCCTGATCGATATGGCACATGAGATGGGCATTCATATCGTTGCAGAAGGCGTTGAGACAGAAGTTCAGGCAGATTTTCTGAAGAAGAGCCACTGTGATTATATCCAGGGATATTATTATTACCGTCCGATCCCACAGGAAGAGTTTCGAAAACTTCTCGATGAGATGTAAAGATTTTTTAACTTGCAATTCAAAAATTGCCATGCTATACTTGAAATGATATTAGGGTCAGAAGACCTTTTGACTCTGGAATCTAATACATGAAGCAGAAATGATTTTCATGCAAATATTTGCCCACCAAGTGATTGGTTAAGCCCATACGGACAGGCGGGGCAGCTGCCGATTGCGGTGAGAGACCGCATTATTGATTTAGTTAAAAGCTAAATTTTATAAGTCTTTTGTTTGGGAATACAGCGTCCCAGAATAAAACATCACTTGTGAAATGGTCAATAAAGAGTAGGATTAGCAAATATTTGCTGGCGAGAGTGCCAACGACAGACTCTGGAAATAGTTTTTGCGGATGTAAGATAAATACATAAAGTAAAGCTATCATAAGACGTTTAAAGACAGGTGAGGATTTCACCTGTTTTTTTTATGCGGATATATTTATCGTATGCTATGATGCCAGGGAGTGCAACGCACAGAACAATCCGTAGGCATTATAGTTGGGGACTTTTGACACCCACATCATGCTATGATTGGAGAAAAAGAATGAATCGAAACAAACAGATGCATGCTCCGGTTTATGAGGCACTGGAGCGTTTAAAAAGAAGAAGAGTTGTGCCGTTTGATGTACCGGGACATAAACGCGGAAGAGGAAATCCGGAACTTGTGGATCTTCTGGGAGAAAAATGTGTCAGCCTGGATGTCAATTCCATGAAGCCGCTGGATAACCTCTGTCATCCTGTTTCTGTGATCAAGGAAGCAGAAGAACTGGCAGCGGAAGCATTTCGTGCGGATCATGCCTTTTTTATGGTTGGCGGAACAACTTCTTCCGTGCAGGGAATGGTGCTTTCCTGCTGCAAGGCAGGTGACAAGATCATTCTGCCGCGAAATGTACATAAAAGCGTGATCAATGCACTGGTATTGTGCGGTGCGGTTCCGGTGTATGTGAATCCGGAAGTGGATACAAAACTGGGGATATCACTCGGAATGCAGGTTTCTGAGGTGGAAAGGGCGATCCGTGAGAATCCGGATGCGGTAGCAGTTCTTGTGAACAATCCGACCTACTATGGGATTTGTTCTGATCTGCGTGCGATCGTTAAGGTGGCACATGAACATAATATGCTGGTGCTGGCGGATGAGGCGCATGGCACGCATCTGTATTTTGGCAGTGATCTTCCGGTCTGTGCCATGGATGCCGGGGCAGATATGGCTTCGGTGTCCATGCATAAATCCGGCGGAAGCCTGACACAGAGTTCTCTGCTTCTTACCGGAAAAAATGTAAACTGGGAATATGTGAGTCAGATTATAAATCTGACACAGACAACAAGTGCTTCCTATCTGCTGATCTCCAGTCTGGATATTTCCAGGAGAAATCTGGCACTGCGCGGACGGGAGTCTTTTGATAAAGTGAGCCGCATGGCAGAATATGCAAGAGAAGAGATCAATTCAATCGGCGGTTTTTATGCTTACGGTAAAGATATGATAAACGGTGGAAGCGTCTATGATTTTGATGTGACAAAACTTTCCGTGTATACAAGAGATATCGGGCTTGCCGGCATTGAGGTTTATGACCTGCTGCGTGATGAGTATGACATCCAGATCGAGCTTGGAGATATCGCAAATATCCTGGCGTATATTTCCATCGGTGACCGTATCCAGGATATCGAGCGGCTGGTGGGGGCACTGGCGGATATCAAGCGGCTTTATGCAAAAGATCCGGAAAAAATGCCGGGAGCCGAGTACATCAGGCCGACCGTTCTGGTATCTCCGCAGACTGCTTTTTATGCAGAAAAGAAAGCAGTTCCGATCCGGGAGACAAAAGGCATGATCTGCAGTGAATTTGTGATGTGCTATCCGCCGGGGATCCCAATCCTTGCACCGGGAGAGCTGATCACGCAGGAGATCATTGATTATATTATTTACGCAAAAGAAAAGGGCTGTTCCATGCAGGGAATGCAGGATACAGAGATAGAATATTTATATGTGCTGAGCGAAAAATAAAAGCAAATGGGAGGGGAAAAGGATGGAGCTTTGGTTTTCAGATTACCAGACAGAAAAAGTAAAAGTTTCGGTAAAAGTCCAGAAACAGCTTTTTGGTCTGCAGACAGAATTTCAACGTATTGATGTGTTTGATTCCGATGAATTTGGCCGTTTTTTAAGTGCAGACGGAAGCATTGTATTTTCAGAAAAAGATGAGTTTATTTATGATGAGATGATCGTTCATGTGCCGATGGCAGTTCATCCATGTGTGAAAAATGTCCTGGTGATCGGCGGCGGGGACGGCGGTGTGGCAAGAGAGCTGAGCCATTATGAAGAAATCGAAAAAATTGATGTGGTCGAGCCGGACCGCGTTTTTGTTGAAGTCTGTAAAGAATTTTTCCCGGACAATGCCTGCGGACTGGCAGATAAAAGAGTCAGTGTTTATTATGAGGACGGACTGAAATTTCTGCGTCTGCGTCATAATGAATATGATCTGATCATAAACGATGCGATTGATCCGCTCGGACATAATGCCGGACTCTTTACCAAAGAATTTTACGGGAACTGTTACCGTGCACTAAAAGAAGACGGCATCATGGTCTATCAGCACGGAAGTCCGTTTTATGATGAAGACGAAGAATCCTGCCGAGTGATGCACCGGAAGGCAAGCCACAGTTTCCCGATCAGCCGTGTCTATCAGGCACACATCCCGACCTGTTCATCCGGGTACTGGCTGTTTGGGTTTGCATCAAAAAAATATCATCCGCTGGAACACCTGAATGCAAAACGCTGGAAAGAGCGGAAGATAGAAACTTGGTACTACACGACCAATCTTCATAAGGGAGCATTTATGCTTCCAAAATATGTAGAAGATATGCTGGAAGAAGAGGAAGGTCGTAAAAAATAAAAAGCAAAAAGAAAAGGAGATTGTACTATGGGAAGATTACTGATCATTGGATGCGGAGGAGTTGCAGGAGTTGCAATCCACAAATGCTGTCAGAACAGCAAAACATTTTCTGAGATCTGTATTGCCAGCAGAACAAAGGCAAAGTGCGATGCACTGAAAGAAAAACTGGAGAATACAACGGAAACAAAAATTACAACAGCACAGGTGGATGCCGATAAGGTAGAAGAACTGATCGCACTGATCCAGTCTTATCAGCCGGATGCTGTTTTAAATGTGGCACTTCCATATCAGGATCTGACGATCATGGATGCGTGTCTGGCATGCAAGGTGGATTATATTGATACCGCCAATTATGAGCCGGAAGATACCGACGATAAACAGTGGCGTGAAATTTACGAGAAACGCTGCAAAGAGGCCGGATTTACCGCATATTTTGACTATTCCTGGCAGTGGGCTTATCAGGAAAAATTTAAAGAAGCAAAGATTACTGCACTGCTAGGAAGTGGATTCGACCCGGGAGTAACCAGTGTATTTTCTGCTTATGCCCTGAAACATTATTTTGATGAAATTGAAACCATTGATATTTTAGACTGCAATGGCGGAGACCATGGATATCCGTTTGCAACGAATTTTAATCCGGAAATTAATTTAAGAGAAGTCTCTGCAAACGGTTCTTATTGGGAGAATGGTCATTGGGTAGAGACAAAACCGATGGAAATTAAAAGAGAATATAACTTTCCACAGGTTGGAGAAAAAGATATGTATCTGCTTCACCATGAGGAAATTGAATCTCTGGCAAAAAATATTCCGGGAGTAAAAAGAATTCGTTTCTTTATGACATTTGGACAGAGTTACCTGACTCACATGAAATGTCTGGAAAATGTAGGAATGCTCTCTACTTCCCCGATTGAATTTGAAGGAAAAGAAATCGTACCGATTCAATTTTTAAAAGCGCTGCTTCCGGATCCGGCAACCCTTGGACCACGTACGGTTGGAAAAACCAATATTGGCTGTATTTTTACCGGTAAAAAAGATGGAAAAGAGAAAACAATTTATATTTATAATGTGTGTGACCATCAGGAATGTTATAAAGAAGTTGGTTCTCAGGCAATTTCTTATACAACCGGTGTTCCGGCTATGATAGGAGCTGCTATGATTGTAAATAAAATCTGGGATAAAGATGGGGTCTTCAACATTGAAGAATTTGATCCGGACCCATTTATGGAAATGTTGAATGAGTATGGACTTCCATGGGTAGTTGAAGAAAATCCGGAAGTGGTACGATGAGGTGGGAAGCAATTCCCACTCCATGCTATGTAGTGGATTAAGCAAAATTAAGAGAGAATCTTGAGATTCTGCATGCATTGGAAGAGGAAACCGGGGCACACGTACTTTTAGCACAAAAAGCATTTTCTATGTTTTCCTTATATCCGATGATTGGAAACTATTTATGCGGGACTACTGCAAGTGGGCTTTATGAGGCACGTCTTGGCTGGGAAAAAATGGGAAAAGAAAATCATGTGTTTGCACCTGCGTATAAAACAGAAGATATGCAAGAATTGGTGAAAATCTGCGACCATATTATTTTTAACTCTTTTTCCCAATATGAAAAACATAAATTGATTTGCCAAGAATCAAATGTCAGCGTTGGAATTCGGGTGAATCCGGAGTGTTCTACCCAGGAGGGGCATGAAATTTATGATCCATGCGGAGCCGGTTCCAGACTTGGTGTAGTAAAAAGTGAATTTAAAGAAGAATGTCTGGATGGAATCGAAGGGCTTCATTTTCATACTTTATGTGAACAAAATGCAGATGACTTGGTCAGAACATTTGCAGCATTTGAAGAAAAATTTGGCTGTTATTTAAAACAGATGAAGTGGTTGAATTTAGGTGGTGGACATCATATTACCAGACATGATTATGAGAGGTCCCGGCTGGAGGAGCTACTTCTGTCCATAAAGAAGAAATGGGATGTTCAGGTATATCTGGAGCCGGGCGAGGCGGTTGCTCTGAATGCAGGGTATCTTGTGAGTCGTGTTCTTGATATTGTGAAAAATGGAGAGACACAGATTGCAATTCTGGATGCAAGTGCGGCCTGCCATATGCCGGATGTACTGGAAATGCCGTACCAGCCACCAATTTACAATGCAGCAAAAAGAGATCAGAACGCTGATTTTGGATGCTTCTGCAGCCTGCCATATGCCGGATGTGTTAGAGATGCCTTATCGCCCGCCGCTTCAAAATGGATATCAGCCGGGTGAAAAACCTTATACCTATCGACTCTCTTCTATGACTTGTCTGGCAGGTGATGTGATTGGAGATTATAGCTTTGAAAAACCGATTCAGGTAGGAGACCGTTTGGTTTTTGAAGATATGGCAATTTACTCAATGGTAAAAAATAATACCTTTAATGGGATGCCGCTCCCTGCAATTGCATTAAAAAAAGAAAATGGAGAAGTGGAAATAGTAAAAGAATTTTCTTATGAAGATTTTAAAGGACGCTTATCGTGAAAAACTTTCGAAGTAGTCTTGAAAAGAAAAATACGGAGAGATTAAGATGCAGACACCAAAACAAGATGGATTTTTTATGCCTGGATAATTTGAAGTACATAAAGGCTGCATTCTGATATGGCCAAGCAGACCGGGTTCCTGGCGAAATGAGGCAAGAGAAGCAAAAAAAGCATTTGCAGCGGTCATAGAGGCGATTGCAAGGAGTGAAGCAGTCTTTTTAGCTGCAAGAAAAGAAGATGTGGCAGAGGCAACGAACTTTGCAAATGAATTAAAAAGAAAGCAGATTCCGTATCCGGTTACTGTGTTTGAAGCTAAAACAGATGATGCATGGGCAAGAGATATCGGTCCTACTTTTGTGGTATCAGACAAAGCAAATGAAAGAATGGTGCGTGCAGTTAACTGGGAATTTAATGCCTGGGGCGGAGAAGTCGATGGGCTTTATGCTTCGTGGAAGCTTGATAATGCATTTGCAAAAGCGTTTTCTGCCTGGCAGGGCTATGAATGTTATGACGCAGCTCCTTTTGTGCTGGAAGGCGGTTCGATTCATTCGGATGGAGAAGGAACGGTTTTGGTCACGGCGAGCTGTCTGTTAAGCTAAGGTAGAAATCCGGAGTTAAGTAAAAAGCAGATTGAAGAAAAGTTGAAATCTTATCTTGGAGCAGAGAAAATTTTGTGGCTTCCAAGAGGGATTTATCTGGATGAAACCAATGAGCATGTGGACAATGTATGTGCATTTTTAAAGCCGGGTGAGGTAGTCCTTGCCTGGACAGATAATGAAGATGACCCACAGTATGTTTTATCAAAAGCATGTCTGGATTATCTGGAGTCTGAATGTGATGCAAAGGGAAGAAAACTGGTCATTCATAAGCTGCCGATACCGGATGTTCCGATTTGTGTCACAAAAGAAGAACTGGAAGGATATTGTTTTGAAGAAGGAGAAGATACCAGAGAGGAAGGGGAACGTCTGGCGGCTTCTTATGTGAATTTTTATTTTTCCAATGGAGCAGTTGTGATGCCGGCATTTGGGGGAGAAAACAAAGAAAGTGATGTTCGTGCACAGGAAATAATGAAGAAACTTTGCCCGGAAAGAGAAATCATTGCAGTAGATGCAAGAGATATTTTGACGGGTGGTGGAAATATTCATTGTATTACACAGCAGATTCCGGAAGGAAGAAAGAGAGTAGAAGAATGAGACAGGTGAAAGTGGCTGCAATTCAGATGCAGTGTAGTAAAAATCCAGAAGAAAACAGAAAAAAAGCAGAAAAAATGATACGAAAGGCAGCAGGAGATGGAGCAAATATAATTTTACTTCCGGAACTGTTTGAAAGAGAATACTTTTGCCAACAGCGTCGTTATGATTTTTATCATTATGCTAAACCGTTAGAGGAAAACGAAGCGGTTCTGATGGGACAGCGTCTGGCGAAAGAATTAGGAGTTGTGCTTCCAATCAGTTTTTATGAAAAAGAAGTCAATAATCTGTACAATTCTATTGCGTGTATTGATGCCGATGGGACGATTCTTGGTGTTTATCGGAAGACTCACATTCCGGATGATCATTATTATCAGGAAAAATTTTATTTTACACCTGGAGATACCGGATTTCGTGTCTTTCAAACCAGATTTGGCACAATTGGAATTGGAATCTGCTGGGATCAGTGGTTTCCGGAAACTGCAAGAAGCATGGCACTTTTAGGCGCAGAACTTTTATTTTATCCGACAGCAATTGGTTCGGAACCGATTTTGGAATGTGACAGTATGCCGCACTGGAGAAGGTGTATGCAGGGACATTCAGCCGCAAATCTTATGCCGGTGATTGCTGCAAATCGAATTGGTTTGGAAACGGTAGAGCCAAATGAAGAGAATGGAGGACAGACCTCTTCCTTAACCTTTTATGGTTCTTCTTTTTTGACAGATGAGACGGGAGAGCTTTTTAAAAGCGCATCAAGGGATAAAGAAGAAATTTTAGAGAAAGAATATGTCCTTGATGAGCTTTCGGCAAAACGACTTGAATGGGGATTATTTCGGGATAGAAGACCGGAATATTATTCTATTATCACAAAGACAGCGCATCAATAAAAAAATGTGGCAGAGTCGGAATAGATGAGACTTTGCCACGTTTTTTTTACTTATTTTCTTTTCTCCAGGTTCTTGGAGAAATTCCATAAACATTTTTAAATGCTCTGGAAAAGTGAAGAGGATTATCATATCCGACGGCCTGACTGATTTCTGAAATAGAAAGAGAAGTCAGGCTTAAAAGCTCCGTTGCTTTTATCATTCGGTAATTCATCAAAAATTCCTGAGGTGACTTTCCAATGGATTTCCTGAAAATCTTTCCAAAATAACTTCGATTGATTCCGCAGACCCTGGCGATTTCTTCAATGCTGATGTCATTTTGAAAGTTTTGCTCGATATAATGAATGGCCTCTTTAATATAATAATCACTTATTTTACTGCTGGAAGTCAGTTCATTAGAATGAGTGGACTGAGTCAGTGCGTCAAGGAAGAGATAAAGATGTCCAATTAAATGGAATTTGGATGCTGTGCAGTGTTCCACAATATAGAGCATTTCATTCTTTAAGATTTCCCGAAGCTCTTTTGAATTTGCACGATAAACAGGATGTTCTAAAGAAAAAAAAGTTGTCTGAAGGGCTTCTTTTACTTTTAGTCCATCAAATTCCAGCCAGATATATTCCCAGGGGTGCTCCTGGTCTGCAAAATAAGTGGTGATCTGCCCTGGAAAAATCAGAAATCCCTGACCGCTTTTCACGGAATAAGTCTGTGTGATTCCTTTTGAATTATCAGCCATAAGCGTGCCTGTGCCAGAGAGAACATAATGAAAGAGATAGTGATTTCGTGTAGCAGGTCCAAAAGAATGTCCAGGGTCGCATTGTTCTTTTCCATACTGGTAAAGGCACAGGTCAATAAAATTGTCATTTGGAAAGATAGAAAATGATACGGTACTCATAAAAAAGATGCTCCTTTTTAATATATATCAAAATGCGATATTGCTTTTTTTATTATAACAGAAAATCTATCATTTGGGTATAAAAATAGCAGAATCGGGCGATTCATAGGTAGCATATTGCTATGATAAAATAAAAGAAGAAAAAAGAGAAGAACAGGGAGGAGAGTCAGGATGGCAAAGAAAAAAATGGCAAGAGGGCTCATTGTACTTGGCGGCATATTGCTTGGTGCAGTCAGTCTTAGTGGATGTGGAAATAAAACATCTGATGGAAAAACAGAAGTCGAGATGATTTCTTATAAGCCGGAGGCAGTGGCAGCCTTTGAAAAAATTGAAGAGCGGTTTAATGAAACGCATGATGATATTCACTTAACAATTGAATCACCAAATGAAGCGGTTACAATTTTAAAAACCAGATTTATCCGTGAAGACTATCCGGATATTGTAGGAATTGGTTGAGATATGAACTATTCTAATTTTTTAGATGCAGGGCTGTTTGAGGATTTATCAGACTTAGATGTACTCAAAGAAACAAAACAGGCTTATCTGGATATGGAAGAAGAGTTGAAGCTGATTCCGACAGAAGGAAGTTATGCACTTCCGTATGCGGCAAATGCAGCAGGTATTTTATACAATAAAGAGATGTTTGAAGAAAATGGCTGGAAAATTCCAACTACATGGAGCGAATTTACAACTTTATGTGAGACAATTTCGGCAAGTGGAGTACAGCCATTATATTTAGGTTTTAAAGATACCTGGACCTGTCTGGCTCCGTGGAATGCGATCGCTGCAGATCTGGCTCCGTCTGATGTGTGTTCGGAGGTAAATAAAGGGAATACCACATTTACCGATAATTACAGAGAAGTGGCAGAGAAAGAAAAAGCGCTTCTGGCATATGCCCAGGACAATTCGGCAGCATACGGATACAACGATGCGTGTACAGCAATTGCCAAAGGTGAGTCTGCGATGTTTGTGATCGGAAGTTATGCCGTTCCTCAGATCAAATCAGTGAATCCGGATATGAACATTGATTCCTTTGTATTTCCGGCAAGCAACAATGCAGAAGAAAATGTGTTAAACTCCGGTAACGACTTACAGTTTTCCATTATGAAAAACTGCGAACACAAAGAAGAAGCATATGA
>ENA-ORLU01002105-ORLU01002105.1-human-gut-metagenome-genome-assembly--contig:-NODE-2105-length-12423-cov-1.936417_pt1 | contig 12423 bp, 12 predicted proteins | sample MGYA00243009_ERZ508833 | MGnify/ENA primary metagenome ERZ508833 (study PRJEB26277, sample SAMN04329763) | human gut metagenome | biome: human-associated habitat | host: Homo sapiens | place: USA...
AAAAACTACAAACTTCAAAAATCGTACAATACCCAGTCACTAAAATCAAAACACAACTGCACCAAGACACCAACTTGCTCAACCGCTTCTTCTATCGGAATGGAATCGGAAAGACCGAAAAGCCGGATCGGGTGCTGTTCATATTCTACGCTTTTAAGTAATTCCTTGGCTAGTGGAAGCACCCTGTCCAAAGTTGTCAGTTCCTGTGACTGGGTGACGCTTCGGGTTATCTGACTAAAATCATGAAACTTGATTTTTAAGGTAAGTGTATTCCCTTTGAAGTCTTTTCGCTGAAGACGCTCAATCAGCTCTACTGCAACGTGGTATAATTCGATTATAACTGATGAATGGGCTGAAATATCACGTTCCAGTGTACGTTCGCAGCCGATGGATTTACGGATACGAATTGCTTCGACAGGGCGTTCGTCAATTCCCCGTGAACATTCGTAATACAGCGCACCGGCTTTTCCGAAATGGGCTGTCAGCATTTCAAGAGAGCATTTCCGTAGTTGAAGTCCATTGTGAATACCAAGTAGATGCATCTTTTTCGCAGTAACCGGCCCCACTCCCCAAAAAGATTCGATAGGAAGACGGGCGATAAAATCAAGGGCTTGTTCCGGATGAATGGTACATAAGCCATCCGGTTTACGATAGTCCGAAGCTATTTTAGCCAGAAACTTATTATAAGAAACTCCGGCAGACGCAACAAGGTTGAGCTGCTCCCGAATCTTCTGCTTTATTTCCTTTGCTATATCCACAGCCAGGGAAATATCTTTCTTATTTTCAGTGACATCCAAGAAAGCCTCATCCAAAGACAGAGGTTCGATAATATCCGTATATTCGTGGAAAATCTCATGTATCTGACGGGAAACGGATTTATAAACATCCATCCTGCCAGGTACAAAAATGAGTTGGGGACAAAGACGTTTCGCCTTTTGCGAAGCCATGGCGGAACGGACACCGTAACGCCGGGCTTCATAACTGGCAGCAGCCACGACTCCCCTCTCTTCTGCATGACCTACCGCTAAAGGCTTGCCACGAAGTTCTGGATTATCACGCTGTTCTACAGAGGCATAGAAGGCATCCATGTCGATATGTATAATCTTTCTCTGCGTCATTTATTCGGGGATTTATAGCAAACTTACTACAAATCCCCGAATAAATGAAATATATTTTATTGAGAATATCTTTGGGGGTTATATTCTCTCAAAACAATAACTTTTCCCGGGTTCAGTCATTACATCATACTCATACACTCTATATAACAAAGGATACTGCGGACAAATCTTTTTAGAGATAAGCGGTTCTTTTATTCGTTCCACCTGAAAAAACGGGTTTTTATTTTCACCTACAGCTTCACGCAAACCTTTGCCCTTCAAAGGTACATAGGAGCGTAGTCGAAGGTTTCCACCCAAGCGAGCATGTATAATCACCTTGGATAATTGTGCACCATCCCATTCCATATCTGTAACAAAACCTCCCCGGGCAACCAATCCTTCAACGCGGCCTTTTCGCCAAGCGTCCGGCAACGCTGGAAGCAAATGTATGGCATTGTCATGACTTTGCAGAAGCATCTCGGCAACTCCTGCCGTATAACCGAAATTCCCATCAATCTGGAAAGGGGGATGCGCATCAAATAGATTCGGATATGTACGTCCTTCAGACTTTCCCGGCTCTACCAATACCAACATATTATTAATAATCTTAAAAGCACGATTACCATCCAGTAATCTCGCCCATAAGTTTATTTTCCAACCGATAGACCATCCCGTAGCTTGATCTCCCCGATAAATTAAAGAGTTTTTTGCAGCTTGAAATAACAGAGGGTCTGTATAAGGAGATATCTGATTACTCGGATACAATCCAAAAAGATGAGACACATGCCTGTGCTCACTCGTAGGGTCATCCACATCTTCCAGCCATTCCTGTAATTGGTTATATCTACCAATCTGCATGGGCGGCAAACGATCAATCATTTTTTGTAAATGTTTGGCATAAACAGCATCTTCCATCAATATCTTACAAGCCTGCAAAGTATTAGAGAAAAGATCGAAAACGATCTGATTGTCCATTGTACAGCCGGCCACAGTAGAAGGTGCATTCTTCTTTTCATCCCCCTCCGGTCCATGTTCCGGTGAGTTGGACGGACAAGTCACCATCCATCCGTATTTGGGATGTTCCACTAAAAAATGAAGAAAGAAATCTGAAGCGCCTTTCATTATAGGATATGCTTTCTTTAAAAAAGCTTTATCACCGGTAAAAAGATAATGTTGCCATAAATGCTGGCACAACCATGCACCTCCATTAGGCCACATTCCCCAAAATGCTTTATCTACAAGTCCTGTGCAACGCCATATATCCGTATTATGATGCAGTACCCAGCCATCACAGCCATACATTGTACGAGCTGTTTCTCTCCCCGTTTCCGATAATTCTTTTAACATCTGCATCAATGGCAAATGTGTCTCACTCAAATTAGTAACTTCAGACGGCCAATAATTCATCTCCAGATTAATATTGACCGTATATTTTCCGTCCCAAGGAGCCAATAGATTATCATTCCATATCCCTTGCAGATTTGCTGGTTGTCCACCCGGTTGGGAAGAAGAGATGAGCAGATAACGACCATATTGAAACATTAAAGTAGCCAACGACACATCTTTTCCTTCATTAAAATGTTTCACTCGTAGATGTGTCTCTCTTTTTGCTTCTTCCGAAGTCCCCAAATCCAACTTCACACGGTTGAATTGGTTCTGATAATAAGCTAAAAGAGCTACACGAGCTTCCTCATATTTTTTCTTACGAGCAATATCTAAATAAGACTTTGACTTTCTGTGTGCATCTCCGCTGACATCTTTATAATTCACAAAATTAGTTGCAGCGGAAATATAAAGAGTTACAGCATCAGCTCCATTCACCTGAATATTCTCTCCAGTCACTACTACATGCCCTCCCTCATTCTTTACTTCAGTCTGTGTCTCTACACGAATGGCACCAGGCACCCCTTCATGTTCTGTTCCTTTCCCGATTAACACAAGTCTTTTTCCCGACTTACGGACTTCATGCTGCAAAGGAGATTTATAAGAAGCCGTAAATGATAAAGTTCCCTGTTTATTTGCTGTCAATCGAACTATAATCACATTATCCACAAAGGAAGTGAAAACCTCTCGATTATAAGTCACCTCTCCGACTTTATAACGCGTAGTTGCTATCGCCCTTTCTATGTCCAAGTCACGAGAATAATCCGTAGCCTTCTCATGCCCGGGAAAGTCAAGCATCAAACTACCTATTGTTTGATAAGGCATACCGTTACGCGGAGTTTCAAAATTTTGTGCCACCATTTCTTGTGCTTCCCGATAACGCCCCTCAAACACAAGCTGTCTGATTTGAGGTAATGCAGCCAAAGCTTTTGGATTATCATTACGGTGCGGACCTCCTCCCCACACAGTTTCCTCATTCAACTGAAGTTCCTCACTACCCGCACCGCCATAAACCATCACTCCCAACCGAGAATTTCCTAAAGGCAAGGCTTCAGTCCAAACCGTAGCCGGGCGACTATACCACAATTTCAAATCATCAGCAGATACATTCAATGAACATACCATACACACCAATGCCATAAAAATCCTATCTAATCTTATCATAAAAATATTCTTATTAGTCAACCACTAATCTTTCTCGTCTTTCCGCCACCCAAGTGACAGGTATGATTTCCGCCCCTCGTATTTCGGCTCCATCTCTTGCCGGACATAAACTAACTACCAAATGATTTTCACCACCAATATTCAACCAACATTCGGGAATATAATATTCATGTTGGGGACCTTTCTGCCAACAACGACCGATGCAGTGACCGTTTATGTAAATAAATCCATTCCCCAAATGTTCCAGACGAAGATGGTAAGGGAACCATACTCCACGAGGCTGCTCGGGCAAAGTGAACGAATATGAATACCATGACAGAAGCGATTCATCTAATTCAGCCGTTTCTGGCAGTATCTTTTCTTGTAATCCTCCGCCTTTAGACAAGTTTAGTCCGCGTTCATTCTCTGTGTATGCATATTCCAAAGAAAGTTCCTTACCACCGCATCTCACATAGTTCAGTCCTATGCCCCAATAATCTTCTACTATCTTTTTGGTATGATGATGTAAACCTTTGCTTTCAAAAAGTATGACTATTTCAAGTTTCCTGTTTATAGCCGAATCTCCCGGCAGTTGATAAAAAACACTATATGCATCTTCCTTCAACATGGGCAGTATCTTTCCTTGAACGGACACCAACACCTCGTCTGCATCCGTGCCGTTAATCAATTTATGACCAATACGTCCCACTTCAAGCAGTTTTCCCTGTGGAGCATATGTACGATAATACACAAAATGGCGTCCGTAAATGCCATCGTAGTCAATGTATTCTCCTTTCTTCAACTTCATCCAGCGAGTGGGGAGCGGATCAGCCATCTGCATGTCAGGCGTCAGTTTGATAGTATCCACCTCAACTACCGGACGAGATTCCGTATCAGGAAGTTTCGGTAACCAATCTCCCTGACTGCCACCCGAAGGCAGATAATATATCATGGCGCCAAACGGTTCCAATGAGAAATCAAAAGTCAAATCAGAAGTCTGTATGGTACCAAAATGATGACGGGTATGCTCCTCTGTTCTCACAAAATAATACCGGTCACCGTTGGAAGCCTTACGTAATACCAACTTCACATCCGGATCAGTAGAAATATACTCTATAGGAAGCACATCAGCACGGGCTATTTTAGTACCATGTTCCTTCAACAAATGCGCTAATCCCTGAAAACGACGATAACGTTCATTAGTCGAACCGTTTTCAGCAATGGCAGCTGCATAATCATAGGTAGTGGCCATTTGTCTGGCTCCCCAATCATCAAAGTTAGTACCACCTACAGTCATGTAATAATTAATCCCACAAAAACCACGCTGCAATGCATATAAGGTAATATTTTGCGTTTGTACCGGTATTAAACCATCCTGTTCCCAACTTAGTTTTCCTCCCACTTCACTCATCCATCCACCTTGCAATTCTCCCGAAATTAACGGTTTACCGGGTTGGGTACGTAACTGTTGATTAATCAAACGGCCGAAATTCTTCTCTATTTCCCAACGCGGGTAACTATTTACCATATCTACCACGCCGTTAAGTACACCCTCTTCCACATTACGGGCTTCATCCGTCCAGCAAGTTATAACCGGCACATCTATTTCATATTTACGAACAATTTGCGTAAGTTGAATCAAATAGTCTTTCTTGGCCTCTTTCGGAAACCATTTAATTCGATTAAACTCATTCTCCACCTGGAAAAAGATGACACCTGTATGCCCTTTACTCTTCCGCGTTAATTGGTGCGGTGCCACTACACGGCATACAGCTCTGTACCAATGCTCATTCCAACGCATAAATTCAGGATCATTACTTTGTAACCAAGTATCAAAAGTAGTCTTTGCAGGCTTCTTTTGCATAATCCATTGCGGAAAACCACCTCCACTCCATTCTGCACAAATATAAGGTCCGGGACGGACAATCACATAAAGCCCAAAATCTTCCGCCATTTTCAGGAAGTCATCCAGTTCCCTCATGTCCAAACATGATTCATCCTGCGGTGAACGAGGCATTTTCCGTTCATGCCAGTTCCAGGGGATGTATGTCTCCACACAATTAAAACCACCTTCTTTCAACTTTCTAAAACGATCCGGCCACAAAGGTTGAGGTACACGAAAATAATGGAACGCAGCACTAAACAGGAAGATATCCTTCCCTTCAATCTGTATACATTGCCGGTCATAACGGATTCTATCCGGATGAATAAACACAGAATCATCTATGGACGATATTTGTGTACCGTTTCCAATGAAAGTGTCTGCCGTCCGATCGTTCATAACAGCTAGATCTGTAATATTTTGAGCCGGTAAGGGGAGTAATGCCGCAAAAAGTAGCGTAAATATAAACGTAGTTTTCATGGTTATGAAAATTATTTTTTCCTTATATTCAAAGAGGGTGCATCAAAATTAATCTATTCCTAATGCACCCTCATACATATATTGTATAAGACTTTACTATATCAAGAAGTCTAATCAGTTCACAGGTTTAACGATATCGAACGCTCCTTCCGGACTACCTTCCAATGCTTTTAAATCGTCAAATCGCATAGTACGCTCATACCCATCGGCTACATAAAGACCAAATTTACAACTAAGATAACTATCTTCCAAGGTATTAGAATCTGCCCATGTGCCAAATCCTAAATTGATGTTCTCAAGTTTTAATGTTGGTTGTTCTTCGTTTATTTCTTCACCCACCCATATACGGATATGCCCTTTATTCGCTGTTCCAGCCCGGAAGTTAATAACTAGCTTTATCCATTTGTTCCACTCTAACTTACACACATCTACGTCTATTTCAGCATTTGCAGCAGACGAACCTCTGTATCCAACAGCCAGTGTCTCACCATTAATGTGCAAATGCCCAGCCCACGTGTTGCCATATCCGTTATTGAAGATTTGAGAAATGATAGTGCCCGAAGCCTCTTTAGGGAACTTGCCTTCAGGCAAGAATAATCGATATCCATACCACCCTTCGCTCTTTGTTGCATATTCGTCACATGACACTTCTGCACCTTTATATGCACGTTCTCCCGGATGTTCAACCATCATTTGAGGATCATAATAGAACTCTGCACATTGATCTACTAACTTCACATAGTTAGTTCCTTCTGCACGTTTCAAAAAAGGAAGAAGTGTTGTTCCACTATTAAAGTCATTGGCATAAAGCGCATAAGGTAATTCTTCAGCGTTATCCACATCAATACCACTACCCGACTGGTCGTCAGAATAATGTAAGATAAGATTAGTTAAATTACATACCCATGAAGTGCCATCAGCAAGGTAAGATAACTTTAGATAATAAGTATTCCCACCTTTCAATTTGAATGGACCGTAAGTATATGCTCCCCATGCACTCCATCCACCTAAATTTTCTATTCCCATTCCACCATTAAATTCAGTTGATTTTTGTACTTCAAACTTATTGTCTTTATCTTTTGTTATAATAAAAACTGTTCCTCTGTGCATTTTATCCACCTCCTAAATATCTATATCATTTTCAATTTCTTGTTCTGTTTTTTCAAATTCTACTCTCAAATCTGTATATTCTTCTATCAGCTTTTCTTGTTCTTTAGAATATGGGGATTTCTCTATTTTTCCACCTAAATTTCCTTCTTTTCTTTGTTCATTTCTAACTGCTATTCCAGCTAAATAAGTACCTGCAAATGTTATATTTGAAAATCTATTATCTTCATTAAAAAATTGAAGAAGTTTCGGATTTTCTTTAGTTATTTCTTTAAATCTTAATTCTATTTCTGTCATTTTTTCTAATATATCTTGTTGTCTAATAATCATTGGTTTTGTTATGTCTTTTTCTAGTTCTGTAATGTTTAATTGATATTGTAAATAGTCAACTATTTCTTCAATCGAATATCCTGTATCTTCATCCAAATAGCCAGATAACCATATAAAAACAGTATGGTCTTGTATCTTTCCTTCTTTAACTGTTCCAAATAATCCATCTGTAAGTGTGTTTAACGAACATTCTGGTTGCCAATCAGCTCTTAATTCAATAATTTCATCTGCTTTTTCATTTATTCCTAAAGCAACGCAAGCTGTATCCATTCCTATTTCAGTTTCTTCAAATTCAATTCCACTTAAATATCTTATTGTTCCATTTTCTCTTAATTCGCTTAATCTCATATATTTCGACAATAATAAAAAGAACTCTGTACCTTTTATGGTGAAGTCCTCTATTTTATCGACAGTTGGCTTTATATCAATATCTACATACCAATTTTTTTCTTTTAAGTTATTTTTTTCATATCTGCAAGTTACACTTTCATCATAACTTGGATCAGAAATAATAATATGATTTAATTCTTTAATTTTACCTTTATATCTCAATTTCACTCACCTCTTGCTCCTTTAACTTTTCATTTAAAATTTCATTTACTTTTTCTTGTATTTCTTCTTTTGAATAAAAATTTAAGTCTATATTTGAATCTTCCACTAAATATCCATTTTCAAATAATTGATGATTGTAACTATAGCTTTCTCCATATTTTTCAAAATCAAAATAGTCTATTAATCCCTGCTTTTGAAGATGAATATATATTCCATTTTCTACTCCCATTGAATAACCCAATTACAATTCTGGAGAGCAATCTTGATTATACTCTAATCCTTCAAAACTGTATCTACAGTAATTTATATTATCAGCTTGTAAGCATATATTTACTAATTGACTTATAGAATAATGTTCCTCTCCAGAATAAACTAAATATTATTGCAAGATTATTTATATCTTTTACACTAGACCATTGAATTGAATCATAAGGAAAAGGATGTGTGTTTTCAACATCTGCTATTTCATATTCTTCGTGTTCTTCATCTACTTTTACTACTTCTTTTAAGTATTTATCTATAACTTCTGGAGATTGTGGTAAGTCTAGCCATCCTCCTTCAATGCTGCCTTCATTGTAATAAGCTAAATTTTGAGCAAAAATACTAAATACTTTCTGCATAATAATCACTTCCAATCTTTTATATTCCTATTTCATCTTCCCACTTAATTGAATTGTAAGAAATTCCTTCACTATCTTCATAAACATTATGAAAAACGACTGCTTTATCAAAATCTGCTTTTTGTTCATCAAATAGTTCAAGCACCCTTTTTTCTCCTAATTCTTTAATATATTTTTCACTATAGCGAGTGCCTAAAAATTTACTACCATAAATTAAGCAACTATTTATCATTTCTCTGCAATCTAATTCTCTATGTAATGCTTTTTGTTCTGGTGTTAATTTGTAGGGTATTCCATTTTCAAATTGTGGTATTTCATTTCTTATTTTTTCTATTTGTTTTCCTGTCATTAAAATTCTCCTTTCCAACAAAAAAGAAGCTCATCTTTCGACTTGCTTCTAATTCATTTATATTTAATTAAACTTTAAAATTGTAATTTTTTATTGCCATTCCCATTTTGAATAATATTTGTTTATAGAAAATGAAATGTATTCTTTCTCACTACCATTACTATATACCAAAATTCCCCCCATTTGTTCTTCTGGCACAAAGTAAAACCCTCTACTTTCCATATATTCATCTAAAAATTTTCCACTACTTTTATTTGATGTATCTGCTGTTTTACTAAAAACAACTCTATTAGGTGTATTTTGTACTATTGTATATTCTTTATCTGTAAATAAAATCTCTAACATTCCAAAACAAGATGAAAATGGATTCCATACACTGAATTTTACTATAGAAAAAGATGTTGAACTTAGTAAAATCACTCCACATATTGCAATTGTAATAATAATCCCTTTTCTTTTCATAATATCAATCTCCTCTACAACTTACTATTATTCGAGATGATTATACCATAACAACTTTTATTTATCAATTAGTATTCATAGTCGATTTCTTGAAATTTTATATCTAAATTACTTTCAATATTATCTTTCATTTTTTCAAACATTTCATTATTTTTTTCAATAGCAATACCATTTCTTTTTTTGTTATAACAAGCAATTACAAAATTACCACTTCCTGCATACTGATCTAACAGAGTTTCATAAGGTTTTGAAATATATTCAATTATCTCCTCAATTAGTTCTACTGGCTTTTCTGCTTCCATTATTTTATCTTTCGTATTTTTAGGTTGATAATCAAAAGCAGTAGGTAGCATCCCATTTGTGCCTTTCATATAATAAACATCAAGATTATTTTCTTGTAGCATATCTCTTACTTCATAAGATGATTTGCCTTTTACATCTAAATTATTTTCATTTGCTATTGCTAAATTTTTCTTTGCATCTAATTTTAAACTTCTAGGCTCTCCATTACTAAAAATCATAACGTCCTCAACATTTTTGCTTTTTCTTCCAGTATTAGAAATAAAATTGCCTTTCTTCCATGCAACTTTAGCAAAATATTTGAATCCATTTTCTTGTGCCATTTTCTTGATTTCATATAGATAGTCAAAATTCACTTCTGATTCTTCTGGTAGAAATTCAACTAAAAATGCCCCCTCTTTTTATACTCTTTGTTTTTCTTTAAAGTCTTTACTTTCGTATCTAAATAGTTCAAATGTAGCAAATTTTCTATTTCCTCCAGTTAATGCTTTTTGTAAATCGTATGGATGATCTGTTATAATTCCATCAATAGATTTATCTTTTATCATTGATAAATCTCTCCCATCTCCATTTATCAATAAGCAAGTATTTTCTTTGCCTTCAATTTGACTTGTTACTTTATAGACACCTCTTGATACTTTCGTAAAAATACCTTTTTCAACACCTTCATAAATTCTTGCTCTTATAGATTCATTATTTACTTGCATATTTTTAATATTCTTCACAAGATTTGTAGCATCTTGTATAGAAAATTTTTCTTCATCTATAAAATATTCAAAGAGATTCATTTGTATTGTATTATCCATAAAGCTATCCCTCCATTTCTATTTCATCTACAGATAAAGATTCATATATTGTAGGAGGAGCATCAATAGACATTGTAGGAGGATTTTTAGAAACAACTTGAATAATATAATCCATTTCTTCATCTTTTAATGCTAGATTTGAAAAGACTTCCCATTTATAACTTGCATCTATATCATTGTACTTTTTTTCTAATGTTGCATATTCTTTTTTGCCGTTCAATGATAGCTCTACATTATAAACTGTAGTGTCATTATAATTTCCAACATATTCAGCAGAGATAACTTCTAGAAAATTATTCTTTCCTATTTCTTTTTGTAATTCATTTATTTGTTGTTTTAGTCTTTCATTTTCTTCTATTAACATTCCTTTTTGCAAAGTATTTATAGACTTTATATTTCTTTCTTTGCCTATTTTCTGTATTTTATTCATACTAATAAAATCTTTTTCTGTTACAATAATATGATCTTGAAGTTGAATATTAAAAACTTTAAGCATTTCATTTGTTACATCTGTTAAATGAAAATCATCTTTGCTTGGATCTAAATTATTTGAAGGATGATTATGTACTAAAATAACTTTATTACTTGCAGAATAAAGAGCAGTTCTTATTATTTCTTTTGAATCTATTACTACATTGCAAGAAGTTCCTATTCCTAATAATGTAATATTTCTAATATTATTTCTATTGTCTAATCCAATAAATAAAAGATGTTCACGGATTGCATTTCTAATCTCTTGAACATCTTTTAAATTTACAATGTCTGTAGAAGAACTTACTTTTATATCTTCACTAATATTCTTTTTAGGCTTTTCAATAATGTCAACATCCATTATACATCACCCCCATTATATGTCTGTATAATCATTATCCATTTCTAATGAATTTTCATCTTTATTTGTTTCAAATACATCAATTACAAGTTGATTAAATTTTTCTTTTAATTCTATACTTGTGAAAGTTCTACACATTTTGTCTATATACTCTAATGCAAGTGGCTTAACATTTTCTAATCCATACTTTTTAACAATATTATTTATATTATCTCTTTGTTCTCTTATTTCGCTAAATTCTGTACCATCTTTTGCATAACAAGTATATTTGTATATAATATTGCTGTTATATTTTATATCTGGATCAAGATATTTTATTGATAGTAACTCGTAATTATGTTTTAACCTATCATCATATAACTCATAGAATCCATTTTCTTCACAATATTTGTCTATATAATAATCGTTTACAAACTCTATTCCATCAATAGCATTGTTGAGTTTCTTTAAAAATTCTATAATACCTTTTTCTGTATAAGGAATTTCAAAAAGATTCTCTCTGATATATCTCGAATATTCCTTTGTTGAGTTTTTATATCTATCTTCTGGAATATCGACTCTAAAACAAAAATCAACAGAAACATACAGTGGATTAGGATATTTTAGATTGTATTCTTTTTGAGTTAATGATGTATGCCTAATGTCAGGACTATATGCACATCCAATTTCTACAGATAGATGCTTATTATCTGATGTAACAACAATCCCTCTTAATCTGCAATTTATAGGAGTTGTGTAATCACTCCCCATTTTTACCATTTTTATTTTCATTGCAATCACCTCCAAATTTCATAATTATAAAAAAAGAGAATGAGTACATAAAAAATACAATACTCATTCTAACTTTAAAATCTTCAAAGCACATTGTTATAGATAGCAAAAATGCTAAAAATATGCTTAATAAAAACACTCTTATTATCTTTTTCATAATGCAACTTACCTCTATTGTTTCAATCTTCCAAATCCATAAAAGTTTGGTCCATTCCACCAACCATTATTATATTTTCTAATTCTATCTGCAGATGGATTACCTCCTGTATCATTAACCCATTCAGCAGTTTCACCATCTATTGTGAGTGT
>ENA-ORLU01002111-ORLU01002111.1-human-gut-metagenome-genome-assembly--contig:-NODE-2111-length-12401-cov-2.431921_pt1 | contig 12401 bp, 10 predicted proteins | sample MGYA00243009_ERZ508833 | MGnify/ENA primary metagenome ERZ508833 (study PRJEB26277, sample SAMN04329763) | human gut metagenome | biome: human-associated habitat | host: Homo sapiens | place: USA...
GGCGTTAGAACCGCGAAGCTGGTTGTGAAATAAATTTGCTTTGCATGCAAAGCGGACAAAGGGATTGCCTACATGGCAGTCCCTTTTTTATTGTAAAAAAATGTGTTAAAATTAGAGGCTTTCCGCATCGTTTTTTAGGGGGAATCTGTAATTTTGTCGCGGTTTTCAGGTTTGTTTATGGCAAATTATAATGAAATGACAAGCGGGCGTACGCTCCCGCAAATCTTCAGATTCACAATGCCCTTGTTGTTGGGCAACCTCTTGCAGCAGACTTATTCTCTGATTGATGCGGCTATTGTTGGTAAGTTTTTGGGAATCAATCCTCTTGCAGCAGTTGGAGCGAGCAGCTCGGATATTTTCCTGATATTGGGTTTTTGTTCGGGGTGCTGTTGTGGTTTCGGTATCCCGGTGGCGCAAAAGTTTGGAGCGAGGGACTACGGCGATATGCGGCGCTATGTGTTTTCCGGGTTGAAGCTGACGGCATGGATGTCGGTCGGCATTGCTTTGGTGACTTGTTTGTTTTGCGGAACGATTCTCCGTATTATGCAAACGCCGGAAATGATTTTTGAAGACGCTTATTGGTATCTGCTCATCACGTTTGTCGGAGTCCCTGCCACGTTCTACTATAACTTGCTGTCGAGTGTCATCCGGGCATTGGGTGACAGTAAGACGCCGTTTTGGTTCTTGTTGTTTTCCACCATACTCAACGTTGCCCTTGACCTTTTCTGTATCGTCACACTCGGATGGGGCGTTGCCGGTGCTGCAATCGCCACTGTCTTTTCGCAAGCCATGTCGGCATGGCTTTGCTACGTCTATATGATGCGTCGGTTTGATATTCTTAAAGGAGATGCTTCCGACCGGGTTCTGTCTCCCCGTCATGTCAGGATGCTGCTCAAGATAGGAGTGCCGATGGGATTGCAGTTTTCCATCACAGCCATCGGAAGTATCATGCTTCAGAGCGCCAACAACGCCTTGGGGACGAGTTGCGTTGCGGCTTTCACGGCGGCAATGCGTGTGAAGATGTTCTTTATCTGCCCGTGTGAGAGCCTCGGCATTGCGATGGCGACGTTTGCCGGACAGAATTATGGAGCAGGCAAGCCCAAGCGTATTTGGCTCGGGGTGAAATCGAGTATGCTGATGGCGACCATATATGTAGTTTTCACAATTATTGTGCTTTTTGGCTTTTCAGAGGAGTTTGCCTTGCTGTTTGTCGACCGCGGGGCAGATGAAATCATTCGCAACACGGCGTTGTTTCTGCATGTGTCTGCCATATTCATGCCGATGCTGGCGCTGTTGTGCGTGTTGCGCTATACGATACAGGGTGCGGGATATACGAATTTTGCGATGTGTTCGGGTGTGATGGAAATGATAGCCCGAGCCTTGGTAAGTCTGTTTCTGGTGCCGGCCGTCGGGTATATCGGCGTATGCTACGGCGACTCGTTGGCTTGGATTGCCGCCGACCTTTTTTTGATACCGGCATTTATCTATGTCTATCGTCGGCTTAAACGCACCTGCGCCCTGCCGGCAGAAGATTCGGCTGCCTGAAATTTTGGTGCGGATTTTCGGAATTCTGAGCGTCGTAGTTGGAAAATAATCTTTAAATTGCGGCTGACTTATCAAAATTATGCAGAATGGAGACGATTGTGCGATATGCAAAGACCCTGATACTTGCTGTCATAGCCACCTTGTCGGACAATGCACAAGGAGGGCAGATGTCCCGGATTCCGGAAACAGGCAGTTTCGTATTGCAGGGAAAAGCGGTCAATGTGCCTGCCGACAAAAAATCATTTCGAGTGGCTGTAACCAACTTGTTTGCCGGGGATGGCTTTGATGTGCCTTTCAGAGATGACGGAACGTTTTGCAGGCAGTTGCCGGTGTTGGGAATGCAGGATATGTATCTTTATTTAGGAGATGCCGTGACTGTTTCGGTTTGTGCGGGAGACACCATTTATCTGGCGTTTGACTTTGAGAAATGTCCGGAATCCATTCAGCTGAAAGCATCGGAAGCGACTCGGACAAGAGAACTGAGTCTTGAACTGGAACTTTACCGTAAGTTTCGCAGGGAATATCTCGGCTTGGCGAGAGAGGGTTGGAAGCCCGGCGTGCTGTCGGATACAGCCTATCTGAACAAGGTGAAGCGGTATGTGGACGGATATAGGAGCGAAGTTCAGAATTTTGAGTCGCGTCACGGAAGGATTCCGCATGCGGACTATCTGCTCTATCGGGGGTATTTTGACGGAATCCGTATGGTCTCCGTCGACCCCAATGCTTTGTCCGCACTGTTTTTCCGGTACAATGTACGGTGTTTCAATGGTGAGCGGTCAGAAAAATCGCCGGTCTATCAGTCTTCGGATTTCAATTTCTTTCAGTCGCCTTCAGCACTTGGATTTGCCAGGAGTTATTTCTATTCGAGAATGTATCCTCTTGTTTCTCTGTGGAGCGGCGAGGGCGTTGAGGAAAAGTGGAGCCGGCATCTGGCAATTGCTGAAGCGGTTATCCCCGAAAAGAGCTTGCGGGATTGTCACGAAGTGGTTGCATTCATGTCGGATGTAACCATGAACCGAGACGGAAATGTCAGTGGGCTGAAGTCTGTAGGAGAGAAGATTCTGAGCAGACTGACGACTCCGGCTGTCGCAGAGAAGATGCGGCAATTGTCAGACCGTTATTTCGGGCAGATGAGCCCAGGGCAGCCTGCTCCTGACTTTACATTGATGAACGAAGAAGGGAAACCGGTGTCTTTAAGTGATTTGAAAGGAAAAGTCGTCTATATGGACATTTGGGCTATAGGATGCGGTCCATGTCGGAAAGAGTTCGGTATGTTGGAAGATTTGCATAAAAAGTATGCGGCTTATGAGGACAGGCTGGCATATGTCTATGTGTGTATCGGTTCTGCAGAAAAGGAATGGAAGGCGGCTTTGTAGTTAGTTGGACTGAAAGGATATTTGCTGCATGCTCCGACAGGAAAAGAAAAAGGTTTTGTCGCCTATAACGGTGATTTTTTTCCTTTGTATGTGCTGATAGATCATAAAGGATATATTGCTGAATATAATTCCCCTCTCAGACCGTCTGTCCTGATGGAAGACAAACCGAATCTGCTGGACGAATTGTTGAACGCTTTCTGAAGACAGAGCGGAGTGGAACGGCTTTTATTCAATCGGGCGATAGTCGCGGCGGGCTACCGGGCGGCTGCAATAGTTGAAGTGCCACCATTCGGTGGGCAATGAGCGGAAACCGCTTTCTGTCATCACGTTTCGGAGTAACAGCCTGTTTTGTCGCTGCTCTTCTGTAATGAATCCCTTTTTCACCAGAATTTCTTCTGTTGTGATATGAGCTTCTTTGCCGAGATGGTCGACCGGAGTGCCCATCGGCAGCGGGGTGCCGTCTTCATTGAGTATGCTGACATCTACCGCCAGCCCGTAGTTGTGCATTCCTCCTCCATTAGCGGGATTTGAGACATATATTTTCTTGTCGGTGTGTTTGACGGCATCCCACATTTTTTGCTGGACCGACATCGGGCGGGCGGCATCATAGACAATCAGCCTGCATCCCGGACGGCGTTTCCGCAAAAGTTGTTGCGCTTTCAGCAGGCAGGCCATCGCATCGGGATGGAGATAGGCTTCGCGTAAATCTTCATAGAGCCGTTCGCCTGTGAAATTTTCGGGAGAAGCATACATCATGCTGACAGCAATCGACGAATCGGCTTCCGCCACGTTGATGTAGCCTAATGAATCGAGGTGTAGCGACGTTTTGCTTTTTCTTGTCTTGTGGGATAGTTCGGAAGACGTTGTCGAGGTCACTGTTTGTGACGAGTCTGCGCTGAAAGGAGCATTGCCTTGATTGTCGTCTTGTCGTTGTCCGCAACCTGCAAACAGCATCAGAACCGGCGCAAGAAAGATAATCCGGAGTCTTTTATGTTTCATTGTTTTCTGATTTTTTCAAAGGTACGATAATGTTGGCAGACAGGCAAAGAAGAATCTGTTGTAATCGAAATGTAACGGCAATGTGATGTCGCTGTTATCATATGACGAAGCCGTATATCTACTTTTGTGCAGTCAAATTAAAGAACCAATGAAAAAGGTATTTGTTGCATTGCTGTTGTTGCTTGCCATGGCGGGCGAGGCTACAGCTCAGAGAATCAAAGGCAGCGACACTGTTCTGCCACTGACGCAAGAATTCATCGAAAATTTTTTGAAAACCAATCCAAAGTCAGAACTGACTGTCACCGGAGGAGGGTCGGGAGTTGGAATTTCCGCCTTGCTTGACGGGACAACCGACATTGCGATGGCTTCCCGTCCGATTAAGTTCAGCGAGAAGATGAAACTGAGCAAAGGGGGGAAGCAATTCCGCGAGATGGTGGTGGCTTACGATGCTCTTGCCGTGATTGTCAACCCGCAGAATCCTGTGTCGAAACTGACTCGGCAGCAGTTGGAGGACATTTTTCGTGGAAAAATCACAAACTGGAAAGAGGTGGGAGGTCCGGATTGGAAAATTGTGGTCTATTCGCGCGAAACGTCGTCCGGAACCTATGAATTCTTTAAAGAAAGTGTCTTGAAAAACAAGAACTATATGAGCGGTGTGCTCTCGATGCCCGCAACCGGAGCGGTGATTCAATCCATCCGGCAGACCAAAGGAGCTATCGGCTATGTCGGGATGGCCTATCTGAACCTCTATGTCAAGCCTTTGGCAGTGTCCTACGACAATGTCCACTACGTTCTGCCTTCGGTGGAGACGGCAGTCAACAAGACTTATCCTGTGGTCCGTCCGCTCTATTACTATTATTTGCGTGGGGGAGAGTCCGGATTTCAGGGATTTTTGGATTATGTGTTGTCTCCGGCAGGTCAGAAAATCGTGTTGTCGACAGGTTATATTCCGGTTAATTGACACCGGAGACGGTCATCGAAATCAACAAATCATAACAAACTGGATATGAAAAAAGAAATGAGAAAAATTGTTGACATTGTGGCGAAACGCCTGCTGACGGTCAGCGGATTTGTCACCAGTGTCGTGATTCTCCTGATTGTGGGATTTCTCTTTACGGAAGGAGCCGGACTTTTTCGCTCGAAAGTAATAGAAGAAGGTTATGTGCTTGCCGTCAATCCGGAAAATCCTGTCAATGCGCTGACGGCGGCGGAAATCAAGGATGTCTTTGATGAGGAGATTACCAATTGGAAAGAAGTGGGAGGCAAAGATGAGTCTATCAGCCTTTTCCGTCTTGAAGACATGGAAAAGCGGTTCACACCCGAGCAATTGGGGGCACAGTATGAGCATTGTGGCACGTTGCTCGATTCGCTGATTGCCGCAGATTCCCGCATCATCGCCTTTGTGCCGAAAAATTTGGTGGAAGGTCAGCAAAAAATGAAGTTTCTTGACGACAATAATATCTCCCTTGGGGAAGTGCTTGGAGGTACGGAATGGTTTCCCACGGCAGCGCCTTCGCCGATATTCGGGATTCTTCCGCTGGTGCTCGGCACCCTGTGGGTAAGTCTTGTAGCCATCCTGATTGCTTTGCCGTTCGGCATTTCGATAGCGGTCTATATGTCGGAAATGGCAGGAGAGCGAGTTCGGGCGATGTTTCGTCCGGTGATTGAACTGCTCAATGGCATACCGTCGGTAGTCTATGGATTTTTCGGACTCATTGTGATTGTTCCGTTCCTCCAGAATGTTCTTGACCTGCCTGTAGGAGAGTCCGGATTGGCGGGAAGCATTGTGTTGGCTATTATGGCATTGCCTACGATTGTGGCGGTGTCGGAAGATGCGATGCGCAGCTGTCCGCGTGATATGCGCGAAGCAAGCCTTGCGTTGGGGGCCACTCGCTGGCAGACTATCCGTAGGGTTGTAATCCCTTATTCATCGTCAGGCATTACTTCCGGCGTTGTGCTCGGTATCGGTCGTGCCGTAGGAGAAACAATGGCCGTGTTGATGGTGACCGGAAATGCGGCAGTGATGCCGACAACCATTTTTGAGCCATTGCGCACCATTCCGGCTACAATTGCCGCCGAACTCGGAGAAGCTCCGGCCGGAGGGGCACACTATCAGGCATTGTTCCTGCTCGGAGTGATTTTGTTTGTGATTACTTTCTTGATTAACAGTTGCGTCAGCTATATATCGGCACGCAACAGAAGATAAAAACAACCAATTACGACAATGGATAGATTTAAAAATTTATTAGCCGACTATGGTCGTCGCCGCCGGATGGAACAGTGGGCTGTGTTCCTGATGTTCAGAATATTCAGTTATGCGATAGTCGCCGTATTGTTCGGCATTCTCGGTTTCCTTATCTACAAGGGGGCGGGAGCTTTGAGCTGGGAATTTCTTACGGAAGCTCCGCGCGACGGCATGAAAGCCGGCGGAATATTTCCGGCAATTGTAGGAACGCTCTGCCTGATGGGGGGAAGTGCCTTGTTTGCCTTTCCTGTGGGAATCATGAGTGGAATCTACATGAATGAATATGCGCGCAACACAAGAATGGTGAGATTCATCCGCGTGATGACCAATAATCTCGGCGGTATTCCGTCGATTGTCTTCGGACTTTTCGGAATGGCGCTGTTCGTCACTTATCTCGACTTTGGAGACAGCATTCTTGCCGGTTTGCTGACGCTTGGCCTTCTGTCATTGCCATTGGTGATTCGCACTACGGAAGAGGCCTTGAAAGATGTCCCGGAGAGTTATCGGGAGGGGAGTCTGGCGTTGGGAGCCACGAAGACGCAGACCATTTGGCACGTCACGCTGCCGATGGCGATGCCTCGCATTCTGACCAGTATGATTCTGTCGCTGGGACGCATTTCCGGAGAGACTGCACCGATTCTTTTCACTTGTGCGGCCTATTTTCTGCCCAATCTTCCAAGCAGCATTTTTGATCAGTGTATGGCATTGCCTTACCACCTTTACGTCATATCGACAAGCGGCACGAGTCTCGACGCGCAGCAGCCGATAGCCTATGGAACAGCCTTGGTGCTGATTCTGATTGTGCTGGTATTCAATCTTCTTGCCAATTTCAGCAGAAGATATTTCGAGAAAAAAATGAAGTAACCTAAAAGCGAAAGACAAATGAGCAAGATTCAAGCGACAAACGTGAATTTTTATTACGGTGATTTTCAAGCATTGAAAAATATCACGATTGATATACCGGAAAATCAAGTGGTGGCCTTTATCGGACCGTCCGGCTGTGGGAAAACCACATTCCTACGCCTCTTCAACCGCATGAACGACTTGGTGCCGCACATCCGTCTGGACGGCTCTATCCGTATTGACGGACAGGATATTTATTCTCCGGAAGTCGACGTAGATGCTTTGCGAAAGAGTGTGGGTATGGTGTTCCAGCGTCCTAATCCGTTTCCGAAGAGCATTTTCGACAACGTTGCGTATGGATTGAGAGTCAATGGTGTGCGAGACAAGCATCTGATTGAAGAACGCGTAGAGGAGACACTCCGCGGTGCGGCGTTGTGGGATGAGGTGAAAGACAAACTCAATAAATCTGCCCTGGCACTTTCCGGCGGACAGCAACAGCGGCTTTGCATCGCTCGGTCGATGGCGGTGCGCCCGACCGTACTGCTGATGGACGAGCCGGCTTCTGCGCTCGATCCGATTTCGACCGCTAAGGTGGAGGAGCTGATTAAAGAATTGAAAAAACAGACGACCATTGTCATCGTCACACACAACATGCAGCAGGCTTCGCGTGTCAGCGACAAAACAGCATTTTTCTATATGGGCGAGCTGGTGGAGTATGACGATACGAAAACCCTCTTTACGAATCCAGGAAAGGAGGCCACGCAAAACTATATCACCGGCCGTTTCGGATAGGGTGGTATGAACTAAAATCAAGAGAAACAGAAAAATAAGGATAGAATATGGTAAAATTTGTAGAAGACGAATTGGCGGCACTGAAAAACGAGGTGCTTGACATGTGGACGCTTGTCGACCAACAGATGAAGGAGGCTAGCAAGGCAGTCAGCGAAATGAACTGCGAAGTGGCGCGGCAGATTGTAGCGCACGAGAAGATGGTCAATTCCTTCGACTTGAAAATCGACAGTATGGTGGAGGATATCATTGCGCTTTATACGCCTGTGGCAGTCGACCTGCGATTTGTATTGGCCATGCACAATATTAATAACAATCTCGAACGTATCGGTGATTATGCCGAAGGCCTGGCACGGTTCGTAATGCGTTCGTCGGAAGAGCCTGTTGATGGGGATTTAATTAAGGCTCTTCGACTCAGCGATATGTTTGAGCGTGTCATCGGAATGCTTGAAACTGCCCGCTCCGCATTTTCCAAAAGCGATTTGCAACTGGCCAAGACAGTCACTTCGCTCGATGATGAAGTGGACAGCATCAATGCCAACTCTGTGAGAATCCTGACAGAGTATGCGACGGCCCATCCGCAGTCGATGCGTCTGTGTCTTGAGTTGGGAGGCGTGTTCCGGAAGTTGGAACGTACGGGTGACCACGTGAATAACATTATCGAAGACATTGTATTCTATATGGAGGCTATGGTTCTGAAACATAGTGGAAAGCATAACGGGTAGGGATGTTTTGACGGTGTAAGTGCAACCGGAAGGGGCTTTTGCCTTTTCCGGTTTTTTTGTTACCTTTGTGATGATGAGAAAGAAGCATTTCCGGAATGGCTTTAAGCACAGAATAAAAAGAAAACACCTAATATAAAACCTCAAGAATGAAATTTTTAAAGAGTTTATTATTGACGGCGTCTACGGCCGTTACTTTTGCCGGGTCGGCGTCTTCTCCCGATTGGTGACCAGCTGACACGGTGGCATGCTACAATGTCGGACCGGGCATTGAGTACACGAAAATAATCTATCATGAGCGACCGTTAATCATATGGTACACAACCATTGACCTGACGAATCCTTACAATCAGATTGAGCATCGTCAGAGTCGCAATCAAGTGCCTGATGTGAATCGATGGGATATTGAAACTTTCTATCGCGAATGCTCATCGCCGGGTCATCAGGTGAAAGTCGCATGGAACCACGATTTCTTTGTCTATGAGCAGGGAATTTGCATCGGAATGAATGTTTCCGACGGTCGTTTTACGAATCTGACCGGAGGTCGGTCGATGCTTGCTATCACGAAGGATCGTCATGCTGAAGTTTTTCGTGCTCCTGTGGCGGCAAGTGTGATTGCCGCTGACGGGACGGAAGTGGGCATTGATATGTTTAATAACGGGGCATTGGGGATGACCGGGGATTGCGTGTTCTACAACAGTCTCAACTCGACGATGCTTTCCGGAGAAGGCACTTTCATTAAGGTGCGTCCGTTGTCTGCTTGGGTTGTCAATGGAGCGAATACTCCGTGTGAGGTAGTGGAAGTTTCGACATCACCATTGCAAACATCAGCGACAGAGTGTGTGGTGTGGCTCAGAGGCGCGAAAGCCAATGCGCTCAACGGGCATGTAAAGCCGGGTGACCGCATCGGGGTGAAGCAAGGCTTTGGCCAGCCGAATTGGGGAATCGTGCCTAAAGACATCGTGGCGGGATTCCATGGCTATCCGAGCATTGCTCATGACGGGAAATTGCACGACGGAGAATATGATGATTTTGAAGATGGGCGCGAATATGAAAATTCATCGCATGTCATGGCCGGTCTGTCCAAAGATAAAAAGACACTGTATATCTGCCTTAATGAGATGTCTGTTCAAAGTCAGCCTATCAATTGCGTTGAGATGGCGGAATGGATGCTTGCGCGCGGCGCATGGGACATCGTGAATTTTGACAGTGGCGGTTCGGCAGCCATCGCGCTGAACGGCACGATGCAAAATCTTCCCGGTCGGGGGTCGGTACGTCCGGTGCAGGACGCAATGCTTGCCGTTTCGATTGCTCCGGAGGATCAGGCTGTCGCCAGTCTCGGTTTCACCAAGAAGCGCATCAGTCCGTCGACGATTTCGCTGGAGCCACTTTCTGTGGTGTCCTACAATCGCTATGGCGATATCGTGGAAGAGGGAGTAGAGGGATGTACGTTTACGGTTGTCCCTTCGACTTTGGGTACGGTGGATTCCGACGGTGTGTTCCACTCGTCAGCGGAAGGCGGATTCGGAAAGATAATCGCAGAGAAAGATGGAGTGCGCGGCGAGATGGAGGTGTTTACACGTCAGGCTTCCGACATTCGTGTGGCTTATCCGTCGTTGCTCCTTGATGGGACGCGCGATTTCTTTATTCCTGTGCTTGGGACGGTGAATGGGGCGACTTATGCTCTGGATGCCGGAGCCTTTGAATGGACGGCCGGCGATCCGACGGTTGTCGCTTTGGCGGATGGAATGGTAAAAGGCCTGAAAAATGGCAAAACTACGATTATGGGAACGTTTGGTGACGTCTCGCTGAATATTGATGTGACTGTGGAAATAGGAGAGGGCCGTATGGCTGTCTATGATTTCAAGAATTTGGCAACCGACACTAAGGTGAAGATGTCCGGAGTCAAGAATCTGACGGCAGGACAGCCATTGCCGGATGGCTGGACGGAAGGAGTGGCCTTTACAGCGGACGCTTCGGGACGTTCGCGGAAAATAACCGTCTCTTTCGACGATTTGACGCTTTACGGTCTTCCTTGCGGAGTATCTGTGCCGGTCGACAACAGGGACGGCTTTTTCAGGCGTTTTACGCTTGTTTGTGTCGATCATTTGGGTGCTCGTCATATGCAAGAGGTGGATTTGACAAGTGAGACAAAAGAAGTGGAATTTGAATTTAAGCAAGAAGGCGAACTGTTGGATGTGCCGCAATATCCTATGCAAATCAAGGAATTGTCAATTTATCTTAACACTGCGGCAGAGGCATACTTTGCATTGGGAAATTTGTCGGCCGTATATCCGGAAGGGAGCGGAAGTGTGGAACGTGTCGTGGCAGACTCGCAGTTGAGCGTAATGAGTCGTGGTGACCGTCTGTCAGTCGAATTTGAGGCGGAGTCGGCAGGAAGTGCTGAAGTTGCGGTCTATGCTTCCAACGGTGTCAAGGTGCTTTCACAAGACGTAACGGCTGAAGCCGGGCAAAATTGCATAGAGTTGGGAACGATGTGGCTTCCTGCCGGCGTCTATATATGCACGGCGGATGTCGACGGACGCTGTATGGCAAAAAAGTTTATTAAAAGATAATTAGCAGAGATGAGAATATCTATTGTTCAGCATAATATCTACAAAGGTGACCGGCAGGCAACGCTCCACGAGGTGGAGCGTCTGCTCGTCGGAGCTTCTCCGTCGGATCTGTATGTGTTGCCGGAGATGTTTGCCACCGGTTTTGAGATGGACGCACCGGCAATTGCAGAAGCCGAGGGAGGGGTGACGCTTTGTTGGATGAAGGCGGCAGCGAAACGACTGGGCGGAGCGGTCGTCGGAAGCGTTGCTGTCGCATCGGGTGAAAGCTATGTCAACCGGCTCTATTTTGTAAAGCCAGACGGTCATGTCGCCTATTACGATAAGCGACATCTTTTCACCTATGGCGGAGAGCCGCATAACTATGTGCCGGGGCGGAGCCGTGTTGTGGTTGAGTATGGCGGAGTCCGTTTCCTGTTGCAAGTGTGCTACGATTTGCGTTTCCCGGTCTGGTCGCGCAATACGGGCGACTACGACGTGGCAATCTATGTGGCAAGCTGGCCGAAGTCGCGTATTGCCGTATGGGATTTGCTGTTGAAAGCGAGGGCTGTAGAAAATCAATGTTTCGTAGTTGGAGTAAACCGTGTGGGAGATGACGGTGTCAGTCAGTACACCGGGAACAGTGTCATCACAGACTATTACGGTCGACCGATGGCAGCTTGTGAGCCGGGGGAGGCTTCTGTGGCTACATGCGACATCGATTTGGCGAAACTTTCGGAATTTCGCCGGAAATTTCCTGTCCTTGATGATGCTGACAGTTTCACGTTGACATAAACCGATGCTTCATCGTTTCATTCAGTCTATAGACGGTATTCCAATGCCGGAGCGGTTTACTTATCCGTTCTGCTATGTTCCTCATCCTTTGGTTGAGGTGGCGGCGGAACAGGTCAAGGCGTATTTGCGTACGCGAACCGATTGGAGCGAAGAACTGGACGCTGGCAAGATGTTTGGTGTGCTTGTTGTGGTTGACAGTTATGAGAACCTCGGCTTTTTGGCGGCATATTCGGGAAATATCGCCCATTATAACAGACATTCATGCTTCGTCCCGCCGGTTTACGACCTTCTGCAGCCGGAAGGCTATTTCCGAAAGGAAGAGGCTCGGATATCTGCTATTAATCATCGCATCAGTGTATTGCAGCATTCTCCGGAGCTGCTTGCTGTCGAGGCGAAATTGACGGAGACTGAACAAAAAGAGGCGGAGCGTATTGTGTCGTTTCGCAGCGAGATGAAAGTCGCCAAACGTTGTCGCGACAATCTTCGGAAAGCGGGAGTCGACGACGAAACAGAGGCGAGGCTGATTGCGGAAAGT
>ENA-ORLU01002112-ORLU01002112.1-human-gut-metagenome-genome-assembly--contig:-NODE-2112-length-12378-cov-5.682871_pt1 | contig 12378 bp, 10 predicted proteins | sample MGYA00243009_ERZ508833 | MGnify/ENA primary metagenome ERZ508833 (study PRJEB26277, sample SAMN04329763) | human gut metagenome | biome: human-associated habitat | host: Homo sapiens | place: USA...
TGTCAATTCCTAAATCTGCTTTCTTAATCCACATATCAAACCATAATCGGATAATTTTTTCTCTCTCGTTCATAAAGTACCTCCATAACTTTCGATTTTTCGTTCTCAGCGACTTCCCAATAAATGGGAATTTTATAACTTATCAATCCCAATATAATATTATCATATGGTCTATCTTCTTGCGGTCAGTCAACTCTATAATATGAGGATTATTCTCTTCCTGAGCTATAATCCATACTTTATAGTTTCCACATTCATCACTATCTCCAACAAAAGAAATATTACTTGGTTCAGCAACACCACTTTTTTCAATATATCTCTCTATTTGGGAAATAGGTAAAACTGTGTCAATCCAAAGAGCATCGGCGTATGTTGATTTTTCTCCTTTACTATTTGTGATTTCATAGCCATAAGTAGATACATAAATTACACTATCTGAGTCAGCAGACTTAATCTGTGCTACAAAGTTTTGTAAAGGATTAATATCTTCTTCGTCTAAACAAAAGCTATTATAATCCTTACTTTTTTTATCAAAGTAATTATCAAATCCCATCAGAACATCATCATTCAAATCAAATTTTCTTGAATTAAAAACTATTTCTAATATGCCCATATTTTATTCCTCAAATTTCAGTTTGTTTAAGCCTTATGACCGCCGATTTGCTCGTTTCGGTCTTTGGCGGTTGCACCTTCTTCAAGGTTCATTCCCTTCAACACAGCATTCTTGCCAAACTTCTTTTTGATACTCAGCATTGCTTCTTGCATACGCCTTTCTCGTTCTAATTTTTCTTCTTCCTCCGCCTGCTTCTTCCTCTGTGCTTCGTAATCGGTAAAGAGGTCGAGTTGCTGGTATTCATCTTCCTGCTTGACGGATTTTTCATCAACAAGTTTATTCGCTGTGATTGTTATTCTGCGTACAAGCAAATGCTCGTCAACTATCCTGTCATACAAGTCCATCACGGCGTTGGTAATCAATCGAGTAGAGGAAGTCTTTTTCTCAAGATTCGCTGTTCCGTGTGCGTGCTTTGGAACTTTGCGTCCATATCGGTCAATCGTAACCTCGCCTTTGTATTGATATTTTAGGTTCGGATTACTTAAATTCTCAATATCATAGCCGATTGTCAACACAAGCTGGTCAGTTACAAGTCCTTTATCCACCAAATCAAGCACCATTTGGTCGGTCATTTCTTTTACAATCAACTTTGCCTTTTCGTAATCATATGGACAGTGCAACACCTGACCGGAAGATACACTGTTTGTTTCCGGCTTATATGCTTTGACCTGCTCCATTGTGCAAGGCTCATATCCCCAAGCGTGGTCTATGAGCAGTTCCGCATTGATACCGAACAGCTTGTACAGCAATTCCTCGTTATACAGTTCATTCGGCTTTCCGATAGAACATCTTGCAATATCGCCCATTGTATAAAGTCCGTGTTCCTCTAACTTCTTCGCATAACCATTTCCGACTCTCCAGAAATCGGTTATCGGGCGATGACTCCACAATTTCCGGCGATATGACATTTCATCCAATTCAGCTATTCGCACACCGTCCTTATCCGGCTCAATATGCTTTGCCACAATATCCATCGCAATCTTACACAAGTACATATTCGTGCCGATTCCGGCTGTTGCTGTGATTCCAGTCGTTTTCAAAACATCCTGTATCATCGTCATGGTAAGTTCCCTTGCGGTCATCTGATAGGTATTCAGATACTTTGTTGCATCTATAAATACTTCATCAATCGAGTAAGGGAAAATATCTTCCGGAGCAATGTATTTCAAGTAAACACTGTAAATCTTGGTACTGTACTCCAGATAGTATGCCATACGAGGTGGTGCAACGATATAATCAATCTCCAATGCTGGATTCGCATTTAATTCTGTACTGTCATCAGATGAACCAGTAAATGTACGATTTGGTGCTTTCCATCTTCGGTTGTTATTAGCTTCTTTTACCTTTTGCACGACTTCAAACAAGCGTGGTCTGCCGGGTATCCCATAACTTTTTAATGACGGAGATACCGCAAGGCAGATGGTTTTCTCTGTCCTGCTTTTATCTGCAACCACAAGATTTGTTGTCAAAGGGTCACGATTTCGCTCTTTACACTCCACAGAAGCATAGAATGATTTGAGGTCAATTGCGATATAGGTCTTTTGCTTTGCCATCATTCTATGCTCCCTTCTAAAATTCCTTCGAGTAAATTATGCTATCGTTAGTGTCAATCCTCGGTATAAAAACCATCCAATACATATGTTGTGACTGGTGTTATATACAATTCATATTTAATAACCAGTCTGATTAAATCATTTCCGTCAATCAGTGTTATCGGCGTACCTTCTCTCGCAGCCTCTCTTGCCTTATTGGTAAATCGGCTATTAGTAATAAATACTCCATAATCGGCTTGATATTTGTTCATCGCCCCAAGAAATTGATTGATATCCGGCTCACTCACTGGATTTGAATTAAATCTTTTACACTGAATAACCACTCTGGTTGTTCTAAAATCATCGGCATCTACGTGATATCCATAACCATCAATACCACCATCATTTGACACCTGAACGCCTTTGTTGGTAAACTCCACTCCCATCTTTGTAAGAAGTGCTCGTGAAAATTGTTCAAACTTTGCTGGAGACATATTAGCGATTGCACTCTGAAGTTTTACCTTGAAATCATCTAACAATTCGTCATCTGTGGATTCATTCTCCTCGTCTTCAACCTCCAGTGTTTCTACTGGCTTGTTTTTCGATTTGTTCTTAGTCGAATGTTCCTCCCAATAGCTTCGAGCCTTATCCCTTACTTCTGTCTTAACATCAAAATCTGTTAAATCTACATTTGCTCCATCTTGAGTAAGTGTAATCTTTGGATTGAATTTCACATAAGATATGAGTCCGACATAACTAAGCTCTTTAATAGCAAAATTAAACTTAAAATCAAATTTTTTGTACTGATTTCCTGTTTTATTAGATGTATATAGTTTCTGTTCAAATTCAGCAATATGCTCATCTAACTCACTAATTCTGTCTCTAATTTCAGAACGCTCTAACTGTCCACCTGCTTCCTGAAGGACTTGAAGGATTGGTTTAATAAGGTATGATACTTGTTCTTCTGTATTTAAATCGTCATAAAACATATTTACATTTACACCTCTCATTTACTGTGCATACTTCTTGAAATTCTCTGCCTGCTCAAGAACTTCCTTGTAAACATCATCAATGGTTACTGGCGGATAGCCGAACTCATCAAGCAGCAATATCAAATCCACTTGCAAGTTTGCCTTAATATCATCACGGGCAGACCAATCGGTATAGCGTGACTTATCATCAACAATCAGCTTTATCCTCTTGGATAGTTCAATCATTTTATCGTCCGGATATTCAAACTCAAACTTCTTGGAAACTGCTTTCAAAATATCATAGAAAGCTTTTTCTTCATAATCTATACCCATATTCTTGAAGGAGTTCTTTTCTGTTTTCAGTTCAGACAACAACTGTGCAAGCTGCTCCGCAACATCATCAAGGACTTCGTTGGCATACGATTCATCACGACGACGGTTATTATACTCATCAACAACTTTCTTGAGTCTGTCTGCAAATTCCACACCCATAATCTTATTGACTTTCTTAAACTCGTCAATCGCCTGAGAAAGAAGTCTTTGAAGTATCTTGATTTTCGTATTCGGCAACTGAATAGCATTTATCTTATCCATATACTCATCGCTGAAAATGTCCACCGATATATGCTTTCCGGTTTCAAATAATTCCTCAATGCCATCAGACTGAATTGCACCCTCAAGCATTTTGCGGACACGAGCGTTCATCTGCTCAATATCCGGTGCATCGCCTTTTGTCAACTTGAAAAGGATAGAACGGACAGCACAATAAAAATGGATATAATCCTTATCTTCATCAGAGAATTTCTCACTTGAACTACAAAGATTAAATGCCTGCTTCATTCTCTTGACTGCTGCCATAAATCTTCTTTCCAGTTCTTCAGACAACTGCACATATTCAACTGCACGATTCAGGCAGGCAAGCTGTTCAGTAGGAGAACCGTTGAAGAAATCACTACTGTTAAAGTTGTGGAACATCTGACCAAGAACTTCTAACTGGTCTTTTACAATCGTGATAGACTGCTCCACACCTTCAAATTCTTCGCTCTCAAAATTCGTATATTTCTTGAGGGCAGTGTTCATGTTTTTTTTGATACCTATGTAGTCAACAATCAAGCCTTTATCCTTGCCCTCGCATACACGATTTACACGGGAAATCGTCTGAATAAGGGTATGCTGCTGAATAGGCTTATCAATGTAAATCGTATCAAGCTCCGGCACATCAAAACCAGTCAGCCACATATCTACAACAATGGCAATCTTAAAGTTTGACTTCGGATTTTTGAACTGACGGTCAAATTCTTTCCTATCCTCTTTTGTGCCAAGCATATCAAAGAGGTCTTTTTCATCATCTTTATTACGAGTCATAACCAACTTAATTTTTTCCATTGGCTTCAACTCTTTTTTATCTTTTTCACTCAGAACAACCCCGTCATCACAAATCTTCTTTTCTGTCCATTCCGGTCTGAGTTCCTTTACTATTTTATAGAAATCGTATGCTATATTTCGGTTGGAACATACAAACATTGCTTTGCCTGCTACAGTTGCACCTTCTGCCACACGGGTTTCATAATGTTTGATAAAGTCCTCCGCAACAGCACGAAGTCTATCAGGGTCGCCAATAATAACTTCCATTTTGGCAACTGCTTTCTGGCTTTCTTCCACTTGATGTTCATTTGCTCCCTCAAGCTCACACTGTGCATAATATTCTTCAATCTGTCTTACCTTGTCCTGATTAAGCATAACCTTAGCTGCACGACCATCGTAAACAAGATTAACTGTAATACCGTCCTTAACAGCTTCCGTCATTGTATATGCGTCTACAACACCACCAAAGACTTCGATTGTTCCATCAACCGGAGTTCCGGTAAATCCTACATAAGTCGCATTTGGTAAAGAATCGTGCAGATACTTGGCAAAGCCATAGGTTTTCTGAACACCTGACTCTGTAATCTTAACCTTTTGGTCGAGATTGATTTGGCTTCTGTGTGCTTCATCAGAAATACAAATAACGTTCGTTCTGTCTGTAAGAAGCTGCAAATCCTCTGTAAATTTCTGAATGGTAGTCAGATAAACACCGCCACTCTCTCGTCCTTGAAGCTCCTCACGAAGTTTCTCACGGGACTCAATACTTACAACAGTTTCATCTCCGATATATTTCTTTGAACCGACAAACTGCTTGGAAAGCTGGTCGTCAAGGTCTGTTCTGTCTGTAATAATAAGAATAGTCGGGGAGGAAAAGTATTTGCTTTTCATCAGCATACGGGTAAGGAAAAGCATTGTATAACTCTTGCCGCACCCTGTTGCTCCGAAGTATGTACCACCTTTACCATCTCCTTCTGGGCGAAGATGTGCCTTGATATTCTCATACAATTTATTTGCCGCAAAGAACTGTGGATAACGGCACACTATCTTCAAATCCTTATCTGAGTTATCCGGAAAATAAATAAAATCTTTGATAACTTCAAGCAAACGATCTTTTCGGAAAAGTCCCTTTATCATTGTTACAAGAGAATTGATACCGTCCAGTTCTTTATCGTCTGAGTTTATCTTTCTCCACGCATAGAAGAAATCATACGGGCTGAAGAAAGAACCATATTTATTATTTGCTCCGTCACTGATAACAACAAACGCATTGTATTTGAAAATCTCCGGAATATCTCTGCGGTAACGGATTGTAAGCTGCTTATATGCGTCCATTATGGTCGTATTCTCTTGTACCGCACTCTTAAATTCAAGAACAACAACAGGAATACCATTTACGAACACAATGCCATCAGGAATACGCAACTGATTATTTACGCCTTCAATTTCAAACTGATTAACCACTTTGAAAATATTGTTTTCGGGAGTGTCGAAATCAATAAGTTCAATGTAGAGGTCTTTCTGCGTTCTATCCTCACGGTTAAGAATAAATCCATCGCAGAGCAACTTAAATACAGCTTTGTTTGCTTCATAAATCGTACCGGAAATATTACGCAGCATTAGAATGACACTATCCACCTCACTCGGTGTAATACCGTCTTTCGCATAGCGATTATAAAGGTATTGCTTCATGTCGTCCGTAAGCAGAACCTCTGTCCTTTCTCTGTGTATCTGGTCGCCACTGACATAGGTGTAGCCCTCGTCTTTGAACAACTCCATTATTGACATTTCCAATGCGTGTTCATTAAAATTTGCCATTGCGTTCACTCCTTTTTATCAGCATATATCTCTTTCAATATTTGCTTATGTCGCTGTTCCATTTCATAATCCTGATATTTCAGTCCCAATTTGGCAAGCATTAGAGTTCCTTCCATATCATCTATATTTCCATAACTTACTGCACGACTTACTCCAGTCAATGCCCCAAGTATTAGCCTCGTGCAATCAAGAGCAAAATCTATCAACTCCTGAATATCAGGATATGTAACCGGATTTTTATCCCATACTTTTTCTTCTGCTAAAATATGTTTCTCGTCATTATGAGCATATATCTTGTTTCTTTGAACACGAATATTCTCTTGTTTTTTGCTGAGAGAGCAAAAACGCTTTTGATACAATCCTAAAAATTCTGAAAATGTCAGATTAACTTGTATTGGTACTTTTTCAAAATCAGGTGTATCAAATAATTTTAGAATTTCTCTTTGGCTTTTCACTTCATTTTCATAGAAACATTCTTCCGTTGATTTCAAATGATGCTGATATGGAACTTGGAAAGAATATTCTCTACCCTCTTCCTTAATTGTTACTATATCTCTATATTCTGGAAATAAGTCCAAATTATCTCTGCAATACTTTAAGAGCAACCCAACTGAAACAACGTCTTTTGTTTTATCATACAATTTTGCAATTTCCATAAAACAAGCCTTTTGCAACGCCCCATACACTACTTGATAAAAAGCAGGAGAAAGATTCATTTCATCGTTATACTTCTTGCTCATTTCTCTATACTGCATCATAATTGCATAATACGCATTAGCGTCAAATGCACTTTGATATAAATCCTCTGCAAGTTTGATTAACTTTTCTTTATCCATTTTTCACACTCCTTGCAGTAAATGATAATTTAGCGGCTTAATATGCCAGCTTTGCCAATAAAACAGATTGCAATTCATAAAGTCTTTGAATTTCGATAGTATTTGCTTCGATTTGCTCATTAAATATATCGAATTTATGTTGAAAGTCCTCTATAACTTCTGCTGGGGGTACGAGGATTTTCATTGACTGTATATTGTACATCGGTAACTTAGATTGAACTGCACCAACTGTTAATAATTCAATCTCTTTTATTTGCTTTTTATAGCAAAGAGTATAGTAAAGATAATCAGGGGTAACCGTATGAATATTAGCCAGTTTAACGCAGTTTTCAGTAAGGTTTGCATTGTTGAGCGAAGTATGTATTTTTCCTATCAACCCAATAGTTCCAACGATAGAAATAACAATATCGTTAGTATTGACAATATACCGTGATATAGCAGAATGTGTTTCTTCATCAATATATTGAAATTGATTGGTCAGACACACATACCGATTGCTTCCCAAATCACGCACACGGATATATGGGTGTGCGGTTGGAGTATCAAGCAGTTCGCCATCGGCAGGGAGTCGTTTCCCACCTTTAATTGAACAAAGACTATCTAATGTAGCAATACTGTAACCATCTGGTAGTTCATTTTCATTATAAAAAGCTGCAAATTGCTCCTGAAACAATGATTGAGCAGTTTCTTCTAAATTATCATTTATCTTCTGTTTCAAAGCTATTCTATCGGTTATTGTCTTGTAGGCTTTCACGATTTTTCTCTGCTTTTCAATATCTGGTACTGGAAGTTCCACCTTACACATTTCCTCCCAATCCATTACTTCACGTACACTGCCGTGCGATTTAAAACGAGCATATCTATCAAATTCAGGGCGGCTAAACCACAACATTAAATATTCCGGCAAAAGTTTCTCTGTATCTATCACCTCAAATACTGTATAAACATTGCTTACAAGCCCTTCTTCATAATCTTCAAGCAATGCAATAGCGATTTTATCTCCTCTACGAGAGGTATCTGGTATATATGTGAATTGTCCTTTTTTAACTATCTTATACTTTGTAAAATCTGTCCCAACAGTATTTGCAATAGACTGAATAAACTGCTTTTGTACAGAAACACCTAAGAGATTTTCTTTTTTTCCTTCCTTATTGCGAATATCTACCTGTCGTATATATTCCCCAAGAAATCTGTATCCTTCTTTCATTCCTACCACCTTAACCAATGTATTTTCTATGAGCAATTTTCACATTACTCTGCTTAACCATTGCATATTGCAATGTAGTATCTATTCTTTTATGTCCCAAGAGCTGCTGAAGCTGCTCTATTGGCATTCCTTTGTCTATTGCCATTGTCGCAAGTGTTCGCCTGAATTTATGAGGGTGTACCTTATTTAGTCCCAATCGTTTTCCAAGCTGTCGTAATCTCACTTCAATACCTCCGATATTCATTCGATTATACGGAAATTGTAATGATACAAAAAGTGCCGGATTATCGTCCTTTCGGCTATTCAAGTAGTTCTGCAAATGTATTTTTGTTCTTGCATCAAAATAAACTATTCGCTCTTTATCCCCTTTACCGAAAACAACACATTCTCTTTCGTTAAAATCTATATCCTCACGATTTAGCAACACCATTTCTCCGACACGCATACCCGTTGAGGCAAGCATATCAATCATTGCCAAGTCCCTGAGTTCCTTGCAATTATCCCTCATCAATTCAAGTGCTTCATCAGAGTAGGTTTCTTTAATGTTCGTTCCGGTCTTAACCTTATGTATTCGCCTGACCGGACTTTTCAAAATATAATCCTCGTCCTCAAGCCAAGAGAAAAAACTGGAAAGTATTCGTCTTATATTATCTATCGTAACCTTACTTGATTTTTTCTTAGCCTGATACTCGGTCAAATAGCAACGAATATCGTCGGTCACAATATATTTGATACCCTTTCCAATGCCATCAAGCATCGATTGTATCGTTGCATTATAGTATTTCAAGGTTTTCTCCGAACAGCCTTCAATACGCTTTGCCGATAGGAAAGATTCTACTAAATTCTGTTCTGAAAGTTCCTTATCTCTTTCTGTCTTTGTTACCTCATAATCAAAAAGTGTATGCTGCAACACCTCTTGCAATCTTTCTGTCTGTGCGTTATTCAGGTAAGGTAACATTCCTTGAATAACATCTGTAATTAGGTTCTTTTTCATAGTCAATTCTCCTTTTGTTTTTTAAGAGAACGACTACCAGTGGCAGTCCCTTGTTTTAACTCCCGCCACTGATGGGAGTTCTATTGTAAATGATAATTTAGTTGCAACTTTACAGATTATATATAAAAAAATGTTTTTGGAATCACAAAACACATATATAACAAAACCTCTTGCAGATTTATGTTCCAAAATAGGTAGTGGTGCAACTCCTAAAGGTGGAAAAGCTGCATATTTTGATAAAGGAATATCGCTAATCCGTAGTATGAATGTTTTTGACTATTTCTTTTCGTATCCGGAGTTGGCTCATATCTCTCAAATTCAAGCAAATGCGTTGGCAAATGTGGAAATACAACAGGCAGATGTATTATTTAATATAACTGGAGTATCAGTTACCCGATGTTGTGTAGTTCCTGATGATGTTCTGCCCGCCAGAGTCAACCAACATGTAATGATTATCCGACCATATAAAGGTAAAAATATGAGCTATTATATAATGTGTACTTTATGTACATCTGAAAATAAAGCAAAATTACTTGGTATTGGTCAATCCGGTTCGACTCGTGAAGCAATAAATAAACAAGAACTTGAAAGGTTTGAAATTCCTGTACCTTCAGATGAGGAACTTGAAAGGTTTGGGGAAATAGCCACCAAAATTTATGCTTTAATTTTTTCTAATACAAATGAAATACGAATGCTTTGTGATATGAAAGATACACTTTTAACCAAATTATCAAGCTACTAAATTATCATTTATCTTCTGTTTAGTTTCTATTCTTTCGTTCAAAACCTTATAAGCATTTACAACAAGCTGTTGAAAATCCATTGGTGGAATTTCAAATGGGACTGCACACATATCCTCCCAGTTAAAGAATTCCGTGGCACTACCAGTTGACTTATATCGAGCATATCTATCAAATTCGTCCCTACAAAAGAACATGTACAAATAATCTGGCAGCAATTTATCAAGATATTCCTGCTTAACTCTAAATGCGACATAATCATTCGTAAAAATATACTCTCTATCGGTATTATTGTACGCCATACCGATTTTTTCTCCATTGCGAGTTGTACGTCTATTAAATACAAACTCCTGCGGTCTTAAAACAATGAATTTCTCATAAGTACGTCCAATTAAGTTTGCCCTTGTTTGCATCATCTGCTTTGTATTAGAACAACCTCGAACATCTTCAATACCATATTTCAAATCAGAGTTTGTTCTGGATACCATTTCAATATATTGTCCTAACTGATTATAATTCGATTTCATATCCCAACTCCTTAAATACAGCAAGCAAATCTGATTTGGATTTTTCCTCTTGAACAAGAAGTTCTTTGAGTTCTCCCTGCAACGACTTCATTTTTGTATCAAAGTCGATGTTCTCATCACGATTGACAAACTCAATATATCTGCTCGGTACAAGAGTAAATCCTTTTTCCTTTACTTCATCAAAAGAAGCAGAATAGCAAAACTCCGGCACATTCTCATAAGTTTCCTCATAGCCTTCCTGCTGCCAGTTATGATATACACTTGTAACTTTAGCTCTATCTTCCTCTGTCAATTCAATGTACTTCTTCTCATAAGGACTGCCCATCTGTCGTAAATCCATAAAGAGTATTTCATCTTCTCGGTTACGATAGCGTTTGAGCTTTCCGTTCTGTTCCACAACACGAGCCTTTTTATTCTTATTGAGTACCCAAAGGGTAACGCTGATGTCTGTGGTATAGAAAAGGTTTCTCGGAAGAATAATAATCGCTTCTACCAAGTGATTTTCTATAAGCTGCTGTCTGATTTTCAGCTCTGTGCCATCATCGGATAATGCTCCATTAGCAAGCAGGAAACCTGCCACACCGTTTTGTGAAAGTTTGGAAACAATATTCAGTATCCAACCATAGTTTGCATTGCTTGTCGGCGGGACTTCATAACCATTCCAACGAGGGTCGTCTACAAGCTCATTCTCGGCTCTCCACTGCTTCTGATTGAAAGGCGGGTTTGCCATAATGAAATCTGCTTTAAGGTCTTTGTGCTGGTCATTGGTAAATGTATTGGCTGCCATCTCTCCGAGATTTGCAGAAATACCACGGATAGCCAAATTCATTTTTGCCAGTTTGAAAGTGGTATTTGTGTATTCCTGACCGTAAATAGATACTTTCTTTTTATTACCACTATGTGCTTCTACGAACTTGATGGACTGCACAAACATACCACCTGAACCGCAACAAGGGTCATAAAGTATTCCATCGTAAGGCTCAAGCATTTCGGCAATCAGGTTTACAATACACTTTGGTGTGTAGAACTCTCCTTTGCCTTTTCCTTCTGCAAGAGCGAACTTACTAAGGAAATACTCATATACACGACCTATAATGTCGTTCTCTTTATCATCTGTATTGATACGATTGATTTCATCAAGCAAAGAAGCCAACTTTGCCGTATCAATATGTAAGCGGGAGTAATAGTTATCCGGCAAAGCACCTTTCAGTGCCGGGTTGTTCTTTTCAATCGTATAAAGTGCTGTATCTATCTTCAGGGCAATATCGTCCTGCTTTGCATTTTCAATAATGTACTTCCAACGGCTTTCTTCAGGAAGATAGAATACATTTTCCTGAGTATAAAACGGTTTCATATCCGCATACTTTTCGCCGTGTGTAGCAATAATCTTATTACGGCATTCCTCAAACTTGTCACTGGCAAATTTAAGAAAGAATAAACTCAGAACAACGTGCTTATACTCCGCAGGCTCAACAGAACCTCTCAGTTTATCAGCACTTTTCCAAAGTGCTTCTTCCATTGATATTTCTTTCTTTGGTTTAGCAGCCCTTGCCATCTATAATTACCTCCGTGTTTTAATCTTCATCTAAAATAACTTCGCATATATCTCCGATGTCGCAGTGAAACACCTGACATATCCTCATCAGTACTTCAAGAGATACCGGCTCATTCTTATTTATCTTCGTTGCAGCGTATGATGTAATTTCGGCTGCACGCATTAAATCCTGTCTTTTCATTTGATTGTCAATCATAAGTTTTTGAAGTTTGTTATAGCATAT
>ENA-ORLU01002116-ORLU01002116.1-human-gut-metagenome-genome-assembly--contig:-NODE-2116-length-12360-cov-7.052837_pt1 | contig 12360 bp, 19 predicted proteins | sample MGYA00243009_ERZ508833 | MGnify/ENA primary metagenome ERZ508833 (study PRJEB26277, sample SAMN04329763) | human gut metagenome | biome: human-associated habitat | host: Homo sapiens | place: USA...
CGTACCAATCTCATAGAGGGACCAGATTTCCTGTTAGACCAGCAGACCTACACGCTTTATATTCATAATACCTCTGTGGTGCTTCCAAAAAATCAGGGAAAACTGTTGGTCGCTCTTTTGTCCGGCGGCGATGCTCTGGTCACGACGGAGCAGCTTTGCATGGCACTATGGGGAACCACGGAATACATAGATGAAAATGCCTTGCAGGTTAACCTAACCCGGCTGAAAAAAACGATGTCCGCCCTTGAAATGAAGCAGCGAATCGTTGCAGTTCGAGGAATGGGCTACCGTTTGGAAGCGGAGGTGTCTCTATGAAGCAGCTTTGGCACATGATAGAACGGTACTACCCCTGGCTTCTGTTGCTGCTGGGCGTGGATTGCTTTTGCGCTGTCATTCTTTGGATTTCTGACATTCAGGTATTTCAAACCTTGATCGGGTTAGTAGTTCTGACGAGCATCCTTTTGTTTTCAGCGATTCTGTTTGTACTAAACAAGAGGGAGAACACCCACATGGAACTGTTCCGAGATTTCCTCAGTGATCCTACCATCTGCAATGAAGAACGGCTGCTCAGTGCCATTAGTCAGAAAGAAGGAGAATCTGTCCGATTTTTGGCTTCGGTTTTACGGGAATACAAAAACGAGAGTAACAATATGGCGGATGCCCTACGGGACTATGAAGAATACGTGGAGGGCTGGGCACATGAAGCGAAAACGCCCCTATCGTTGCTGACCATGCTCTTGGATAACCGGAACGATGAAATCTCTCCTTCCCTGCAAGCAAAGCTGGATTATGTCCGCAGTCAGCTTCAGGAGGATGTCACGCAGATGCTGTACTATGCCCGGTTGAAGAGCAGTACAAAGGATTACCGATTTGAGGATGTCAATTTGAATGACTGCTTGGGTGAAGTTCTGGAGGACTATGCCCCACTTCTTGAAGAGAAGCATTTTGTCATTCTCAACAAACTGCAATCTGAAACAGTCTATACAGACCGTAGAGGACTTCAGTTTATGTTGGGACAAATCGTTAGCAATGCCATCAAATATAGCAGCGATAGTCCCATGCTTACAATTTCCGTGATACATTCGGAGACTGCAGATATCCTTTCTGTTGAAGATAACGGCATTGGCGTAAAAAAATATAATCTGCCGTACATTTTTCAAAAGGGCTTTACCGGGGATTCTACTGACAGCAGAAAGAAGGCTACCGGTATGGGACTTTACCTGGTTAAGAAGATGGCCGACGATCTAAATCTTCATCTGGAAGCAGCTTCCCAGTGGGGAAAGAGCTTCAAGATTGTCATCTTCTTTCCTAAATTGAGATCCAACGGAGGGAAATAATATAAACAGAAAAACGCCCGCAGGATTTTCTCCTGCGGGCAGCGTGTTGTCAGCTATCCCAAGGCTTGTATTCTGTTACAGTTTTCAAATAGGTTTCGGGATCGCCGTTCAAGATAAGGTCTGCATACTCCAAAGGAGCGTTGTAGATCAAATAATCCAGCTCTGACCGCTGATACATATTGTCAGCAATCTCGTTCTCAACGGCGATAGTGTCAATCGCAATCATACTGCCGTCGCTGAATTTCACTTCCACACAGCAATTATCCATATTGTAGGCACAAGATATTAAGGTTTTCATGGTATGTCCTCCATAATTCGTAATATAAAGCGAAAATCCCGTCTGACTTCCTGTTAGAAATCAGACGGGATTTGTCCGTATGCACCCCGGAAACCGTCAGCTAACAGTTGATAAGTAAATTAGTTCCTTATCACTGTTAAGCCAAGCTTTAAGGAGATTAATAATTATGTGGACTATGGAAGAATTGATGGAGCTGAAAACCCCTTTTTTAACAATGCAAGATATCACTAAAAAGGACTGGGAACAGCTGGATTTTGAATTAGAGAAATATGATATAGCAAAAGAAGAATACGATTTAGACGAATGCAAGGTATTGGCATTTGTCTTACAACAAATTCATAACAACAAGATGAATTTTAATGAAGTTCCTAATTTTATCCGTAACGGAAGGCAATTTCAAGAACTTGTAGTTAAGTATAATCCAGAACTTTCGCATATCTTATTTCCTGATAGGATAAAAATAGACTGAAAAACCAACAAATAAATAAGGATTCAGGGAGACAACAACATTGTTTAATAAGAAGAAAAAATACAAAGCTCTCAAAGATTATTACTTACAAAAAAGAAAGCACCCAATCATAAAAAAAGGTCAGAAATGGATTGTAGATGGAATTATTTTTTTAGAAGAAAAAGATTTTCAGTCAACATGGATTTGTAAAAGACTGGGAAATGAAGTATTTCTACATAAAAGGGAAGTTGTAGAAATTTTTGGAATTGAAGCATTACAAAATGTAAGTATGAGAGTAAATTTCATAGAAAATACAGAAAGGTAACATGAGATGGCAAAAGGAATATTACTATTGGATTATTTACCAACAAGATGTTGCGACTGTGAATTGAGAAATGATGTCACTATAGGAAAAACAATATGCCATGTGACGTTAAAAGATTTAACGGATGATGAATATTTTTAAACAAAACCTCAATGGTGTCCGCTAAAAGAATTGCCAAACAGCAAAAAAGGAGTAGCAGATGAAGAAAGTGAGACGGTTATGCATATATCCGAATAAGGATATTACGCCAAAGATGCACTTGTTATATGAATGTAATGGAAAAAACGGGACGACTGCTTCTACTGTGTTATGGTTTCTCGAATTGCCAGTAAAAGGAACGACAGTATATGGCATAGACGCAAACAGCCATTATTCACCATACATGAAAGGACATGCATTTAAATATGCAACTTTCAGCCGGTATATCATTGATGATATTTATAGTAACGGATATATTGTTTGCCATTTAAGCTGAACATTTAGAATTTAACGGAGGTATCAGATATGAAGTACAGATTAATTACGCAGCATAATAAAAGTGATAGTGAGCAAAATGTAACAATTACAGAGTGTAAAGAAGCTGTTAAACAGACATATTTAGATAGTTGCAGAAAAGACTATTTTACTTTATTAGAGCGGTGCAGATGCGGAGAATGGGAAAGAATTATGTTCCAATTCGAGCAAGGAAACGTAGAAAAAGAGCTGGACTATATTTTAGACAATTAAACTGAACATTTAGAAATTAATGGAGGAAATATGAGTAAGCGACCGGAAATTACAAAGGAGCTTTCCACAGCACTAGAAAAATATATAAATCCAAATAATGATACAAGAATATATATGGCGAAAGAAGTCACGTTTGATTATGCAACAGGACATGCAATCAGAGTGGATTATATGAGATTTAAGCCTGTGAATAATACAGTTTCGGGTATTGAAAAGGGAGATTTTTACTGCTATGAAATCAAATCTTCTGTTGAAGATTTTCATTCGGGACATGGCTTAAATTTTATCGGCGATTACAATTATCTTGTAATGCCAGAGGAAGTATATGAGGTTGTATCAAAAGAAATCCCTTATTTTGTCGGCGTGATTGTGCCAACAGAAAGCAGGAGGAGTAATAATTGGAGAGAGCTGATGGTAATTAAGAATGCGAAACGCAGAAACAGAGAAAAAGCATTGCCGGAAATGCTTTTTATGATGTTCCGTTCCTCATCGAGAGACAGATATAAGTCGTCTAAACAGGATACTTAATATATATCTCTACAAAAAAAGGTGAGATTATGAAAGAAAGAGAAGAATTGTTCCCGTATTATTATTTGAATACTCGGTATAACAAGTTCAAAAATGATAAAACATTTTGGCTGATGTCATATTCGCTTATTTTTAAATTTATAGAGCCACTGTCAGAAACCGAACAGGCTGAATTTATAGAATTTCTAAGAAGCAATGCTTATGATTTTTCGCCTTTTAGCGTGTGTAATTATTTTCTGAAAAAGCGTATTGAATACAGAGTAAAATTCAAATACAGCATGACATTATCATGGGATTATAATTGCGCAAATCATGAATGCTACAAAGCAGTAAAAAGAAGATTAAAAAAGGTTGAGCCGTATAGATGGCACACCATTTATAAAAATGATAAAAACTACCCGAAAAAAATTGCGAATGTTATGTCCAAACACCTATGGATTTTAAAACCGGAAATTATCATACGGTTTGTTTTAGTAAAAAAGAACACAAATTCATCCTTGGGGAAAATGATATGACTGGAAAAATTAAATATTGGCAAAATGCGGAATATATGGGTATAGACCAAATTATTTAACGAAAAGTTCTGTAATTCTATATCTCTTGTGCATTTATCGGATCATACGGAATGTAACCTATATAAGAGCATATAAAAGGAGAGTTTTATGAAAAAATTTCATCCTACATATTGGTGCGTAGAAGGATACACCAACAATTGGAGACGTTTACATCATTATCCAATGCGGAAAAAGTATAGATGTAATAGAAAATGGCATTATACACATCCATGTGCGCTTTTGCAGAGCAAAGGATTATGTAGCCTACCATTTTGTTAAATGTGATAAGAGATAATAACGCCAAACAGAAAGGAACATATGTATGGCAGCGAACAGATTGAATGTAATCGGAAAAGCATGGATTAAAGACAATGAGGATATAAAACAGTGGTACAGTTCTGGAGCGGCAAAAGAGTTTAAACGTGAAAACTGGTCGGAGGAACTTGCGAAAAACTGGGAGCAACACGAACAGATCGGCTTTGGTAAACTGCAGTCGATAATACCAGGGCTTAATAAAGCGCTGGACAATAGCACGGATCATTATAGCTTAAGGGACTTGATTGATAAAGCCGAATACTACAAAACAACCGGTCAGTGGTTTGATCTTGTATATCTGGATGAAAAGAATCGTTTTGTCATTCTGCGGTCGTTGAAAGATGAATGGCTCTTGCCATACAGATTTGTAGCTATCAAACGGTATAAGAATTATGATGATGCAAATGTGGCAGCACTCAATGCATTAAGTGGAGAAAGCCAGAATCTGTTAACAAACCTTGGTGAGGTGTCTGTGTCCGATGTGCAGGAAAAGATCCGATCCAGAGAGCAGGAGATATTAAATAAAAAACAGGAGCTTGATGCAATAAAGAAGGAGCAGGAACAAAGGATTGAAGAGTTTAAACGCAAACTTGAAGAAGAATACCGCAAACAGAATGAACTCATCGAAAAGAAAAAAGCAGAACTGGAAGAAAAGGTACGTGACCTTAACAACCAGCTTTATATGCTGGAAACGGAAATATATGCTATCCGGTGTATCACAGGGGAAGTCGTGAATTTTACAAAACTTACAGATGGCAGAAATGCAGATGCAGCCAATCCGGTAGTTGTATATCAGAAGTTACGGTATCTGGATGAAGAAATGGGAAAGATCATGGCATTATATGATTTTGACGGTGAAGACTGCAGATACTTTGAAGAATTAATAAAAAACAGGGTAGACATCCGTGACTTATTCTGTCCGGGCGATAAGGCGGTTACGTTTGTAAAGGTCAGCAAGAGCGGAATCTTATACAGCGCAAGCGATTTTGTGGCAAATATGCTGGATAGGTATGAAAAATATCACGGATCAACGATCGGGATATTGATACGTGACGGAGAAAACCTCTACATCGGATGGACGGATGAAGAAAAAATAAATATACGTGACGACAATGTGTTTTTTGCGCCAAAGCAGGAATCTGTATCACAGGAAACTGAATATACCATTTCGACTACACGTGATGAAAAGATTTCAAGATTTTTCATCTTCTCCATCCTGCAGGGGCTGATCAATGACGGAAAAATCTTAAGACTACCTGAAAAGGTACAGGTAATGAAACCAAACCAATACATTGTTTTTTCCATGGCAGACGGATGGATCGAGGATAACACATATGGAACATGGATGGATATTGTAAAAGCAACCTCTGGGGATTTAAAAAAAGGAGACAGAGTGCTTACAGTACAGCGGATCACAAGAGACGATGCAAATGATTATGGTCCTAACAGTACAAAAAATCAGAGATACTGCAACGACAGAGGACGAGGGGATAAAAACAGGACACATGATGTCAGTGTTGCAGACTGTACCGTTTATCCGATAAATCTGATTGAAAAGGATGAAGTCTATAACATTTACTATCTGCGCTATCCATACTCCTGCTGGAAGGAAAAAGTAAATGAAAAAGTATCAGAGGATGGACTAACCAGATCATGGGATTATAAGAACCACTATACGGAATTGGCAGGACCGCCGGAGCTTGTCAAAGAAACGAAAGAATTTGACCGTGGAAGGTTTTATCCTGCGTTTTATCCGAAAGCAAATGACAAGTTAACTGATGAGTCCGTGAAGGAGTGGGCGTACTGGTCTCAGCATTATTACCGCAATGATAGTGTCATAAGGAGTACAAAATCGTGTTCTTCAGAGGAAGAAAAGTACTACAAGCAATATGTGTATAAAGCAGAGCATCTGGAATCAGACCGGCATATTTATATTTCGGAAGAAAAAGCCTATTGCGCAGGATCATACGATTCGGCGAAAAAAATGGCACGGGCAAATCTCGAAGTGTTTGAAAATGAGCTTTTAAACCTCACATATCTTGATTCCGTGAGAATCAGATATGCGATCACAAACCGTAAGCTTGGAGACTGGAAAATTGGCGGACATTATGTAGACTACGCAAAGGCAATCAAATACCTAAACGTAGCGTTGTCATATGTGTTGCAGCGTGAAGAAAAAGAAAAAGAAATGCTGCTTGCATATACCGCAGAATTACCGGACAACTGGCAGGTAACACTTGCGGACTGGAGACGAGAGCATGGGTACCATTCACTCACAGATGCAAGGGCAAATAGTTTTGTAAAATTCATGCAGTTGAATTGCAAATAAATGTTATTGAAAAAAATTATATTATAAACTTTTGGAAGGGAGGTATGCATGTTGATTTTACCAAAAAAAAATGGTTTAATATGATGATTACAGACATAAAGCAGGATTTGGGAGGATATAAATTGCTTTATATAAATGTAAGTATAATAGTATTTGTCTTTTTTTTATTATTTTTATTTATGCCAAATACTGAAGAGACAGATAAGTCCAAGAGTATTAATAATGCAATAAGAAAAGATAAAGAAAAAACTATGGAAAAGGAAGGAAAAAAAATGAAAATGAACCAAAATAAAACAGCAAATCTTTCAACTGAAGAAATGAAAAAGGAAATTATTAATAGCATTGAAAAAATGAATGAAGAAAGTCTGGAAAGCTTTTACAAGTTTGTGATTACAATTAAGGACTTTTCAAAATTGCAATTAGAATATCTCGAAAAAATTGCTGATCCAGGGACTATGGAATTTGATGATTACATGGAAGCAGTTGAAAAAGTAGCCAAAACAACAGATGAAGAAATCATCCGGCTTATGGACGATATTAATTAAAGAATATGTTAACGGTCTTATTATATAGAAAATGAGTAATTTAAAAACAAAGATAAAATCAAGTAAAAATATTACTTCAAAAATAAACAGCTTGTCTGATGATGAAATCAGAATAAGAAATGAATATTATAGGAAAATAGTAAGGTACATATATGAAACAGTATCGGATTATCTTCCATATAAAACAATTAAGGAATATTATATAGAGCATTGTAGTGAAGACCGCTTTATGACATGTGATGGACAGGCTGAGTATGCTATCAAAGGGGTGGTGACACGAATGAAATTGTTGGAAAGCAGTCTTAGTGATCCTTCGTTTAATTATATGGCATCAGAACTAAAACTTCTTACAGATATTAACAGTTTTCTTGATGACGTAAAACAGACATTCAATTATATGGTTTCTAATAGTTTTATTTATGGTAAACAATTTTTTATCCAAGGAAAGAATGAGTATAAAAAGTGTGATAATCTTGTAAAGAATGATTATATGGATAGAGATAAAGAACCGGCAATTCCATATAAGACGGAAATTTTGGAACAAGCATATGAAATTTTACCTGAAAAGAAGAAAAATTTTTACACTGAAAAAAAAGAATATAATGATATGAAACACAATACATATCAAGTTGAATATGAACAAATGAATTTATTTGATTCAATTTAAAAATGGAAGAGCAGCATAAATTAATGCTGTTCTTTTTTCTATGTACAATATGATATTTACATTTTTCTGACATAATTTATACGAAATGATTGAATTATGGAGCAAGAAAGGAATAGACAATTATGCAGACAATAAATGGAAAAGAAATAAAAGGTTTTTCTCATGCTGATGGAGTCCATTGGTATTGGGGAGATAAAGAAGTAGCAGTGATTAATGAATCCAGAAAAGAAATTGAATGGTGCGACAGGACGTTTAAGTTTCCGGAAAATGTTATAAATGCTATACGTAAAAAATTCCAGAAACAAATGTGAGTCAATGTACTCAAAGATACTCAAAACCCAGAGTGTTAGTTGGCGACTTAAAACCACTGAAATCTTAGGAAAGATAAGCCAGTACAAGTTGAAATAGTCTTGTTAACTATAGGGTAGAACCTTGATGGTAAAGATTAAGTAATGGTAGAAGTCCACGAAAACCAAGTGGCAAATCAAAATTTTGAAGAAAGGAAAAGCTATTTAGATGAAGTAAACCTATATCTAATCAATTTAAAGAAATTATAGGTATGTACCGATGGCTTAGTCGGGAATTTACGACTGTGGAGTGTACAAGAACTTGTGAGTAGCGTATTGTTTACAATCGCCAAAGCATACACAATGAAACAGTAACTACAAATCGTGAGATTGTAGCGAATCATCTAGCATATACACATTTGTATATGTTTTTAGTAGCAGAAAAGATATGAAACATTGGGCAATATATAATTTGTGCAACAAAAAACAGTATTTTACATGTGGAAGTGTCAGCCAGTATGATCGCATGTTTGAAATGATAGATAATGATGCTCCTGTACATGACATTGCACTTGTTATATGGATTTGCAGCGAAGACGCTGATTTAAATATAATTGAATCAGAAATCAAACAGATTATAACAGACAACAAAAAATGATAAAGAATAAAGATGACATTGGCATTTCCAGTGTCATTTTTTCTTTTTTCTGACATGTTTTGTTTGAAATGATTGAATAAAGGAGATATGTATGGAACGCAGTGAAGATATAAAATATAAATCAATAAAATATGGGGAAATCATATGCAAAGCATTTAATCAATGGTATGCACTTAAAAATGGTATACAGGAAGTTGTTGATCCGTTCTATCCAGAAGGATCTGCAATGGAAACATGTAGAAATACGATCATTAGGTATAAAGAAAAAATAGTAAATGAGCTGCCAGAGGAATTGTATCCAGAAGAGTATTATCTGGACACACCGGAAGAATATCCACATAATTATATTGCAAGAGAGGATGAACTACTTACATTAGGAGAAAAACGATTGAAAGAAATTAAACAGATGCCAGAATATCGTAAAATGCTCGAATATAAGTATGAAAAATACTATGATAAAAAAATTGATAAAAGAAACAATATTTATTATTATGCGGTAAAGGGATATGTTGAAAATTTTGAACAGGCATTACATAGTGCTGAAAATGAAAGAAATAGTCGTGATTCAATGAAAAAATCATGTTATGATTTTAAACAGGACATAATGGATGTCAGAAGATACGCTCGCTATTCGGATGAATGGTGGAAAGGTGCATTTGAACGTTGTCTTTATTTGATTAAAGATTTATGTTCGCAGGAAGAATTAGCAGATAACTATGAAAACGGATATCAATTTTCCTTATTAGATTTTGGTTTATGTTAACAAAAGTACCCATACAAGTTTATGGGTATTTTTTTTGTATTGAAATCAAAAAATTATATTTATTCTGACATACTAAAAGTGAATTCAAAAAAATAATGTATTTGATATTTTTAATAAAAAAAATGTAAGTCATATGAATTAAAATGCAGTATGATTAAAGGCTTGAGAGAGAAAATAAGTCAACCCTATTATATGTTACCAAGAAATACCTGCTGTTGCAGGCTGAGGTTCATAGGTACCAAGAAGGCTACCAATTATATGTTAGCAAGAAATACCTACTGTCGTAGGCTACAAGCCCACATTGAAATTCCTGAGAATAATTATATGTTACTGAGAAATACCTGCTGTTGCAGGTACTTAATGCAAAGTAAGATGAAAGATTATATGTTACCAAAAAATACCTGCTGTTGCAGGCTCAAAATCAGTACATTCCTTCAGTATTATGATTATATGTTACTGAGAAATACCTGTTTTGTAGGTCAAAAACTAGATTATTAATGTCAAAGTTTAATAATGAGGGCGGGAATCTTCGGTTACTTGTAGCCGAGTAGTTCACTTATACGTCATGTGAAGGTCTTTTATTGAGCATTGTCAATATTAGATGAAAAGGATTGTGTGATTTATTATTTTGCTAAAAAGACGAGGAGGAAATTAAGGTATGAATGTTACAGCAGTAGCAGTTGAGGATTTGAAAGGCAAAGGACTTAAAATTTTAGAGGATAAGTTCTGCTTAACATGTGACAATGCTTGCCCGGATACATTTGGCATTTCCATTGGAAGGCGCGATGTAGAAACAGGGGAATATGAATCATTTTTTAAAGAAGATTTTGAAAACGGAAACATAAAATGTTTTGATGAATATAAGGAAAAATGCAATCTGTATGAAAAGCGCGAAGTAATCCATGATATACAGAGTAACGAATTAAAAAGAGTCGTTGATTATTACATAATGTATGACATCAAAGAAAGCAGTAAAAACAGACCAACTGAAACCATGAATCATGTAGATACTTCTGTTTGCGTGAATGGATATTATTCATGTGAATACGAATTATTATTTGCATATGAAGGTAATACAAGACGAATTGTTGTTCCTTTTTCTTCAAACAATATCCCTATGCATAACTTTATCAGTATGTTTGAAGATTATGCAAATGATGCCATGGATGGAGATTGCGAACCAAATAATCCATTTAAAGATATTATTGAAATTGAAGCAGGTGAAGAGGAGCCTGAAGAAACATATTATGGACTTCTTATGTTTGATGCAGTAGGTGAGCCTCAGACAATTGAATTTGAGTCCGTTGAAGATTTTCTTTCTATGCTTGTCTCTGTAAGATTACTAAGCTGTACGTTTGTTGAAAGGAAAAATGAGAATGGCTGGCATGACAAATGAAGAGGCTTTGGAATGCCTTAAGAATGCAAGAGAGCAGACAAGAAATGCACTGGCTGAACTATTATTGCTCACGCCAAAGATATTCGCAGTAAGAAAAGAGCGTCTTGGAGACTATTATAGTAATCTTGAAAACTGCAAAAGGGAAATACAGGCGTGTGATGTTGCCATAAAAGCTATTCAGGAATTGGAATTATGGCATGCATCAGAAATAAACCCAAACATAAAAAATGTATTCGCAAACAGCTCTACAAAAATGTGTCACAATTGTGACCATAAAGACGAATACATTGAAGAATTAGAAGCAGAGATTGAAGAATATCGTAAAATTGGGACACCGGATGAGTGCAGAATGGCTATCAAAGAAAGAGCATAAAATAATATGTTTCTAAATAGACTATATGTAATGTTCATCTATAATGTAAATGAATACACAATATAAGTCCCCATAGAAGGGGGCTTTTATTTTTCTGTTATTCTGACACATTTATTGCGTAACTAATGAAAACTGGAGTTAAATTTTATTACACGAGAGTAGAGGGAGATCATGAGAAAAATTGAAAACAAATTATTGATTATTTCTTTTACAGGAGGAGAAAAACAAATTGTAGAATCTGGCTACATACTTACAAAGGATAATATGAATTTTGTGAGAAATTCAAATATAAAAACATTCGGATGGCAATTAGAGTTATTCTTTTTCATAGCAGAAAAGGAAAAAGAAGGCTACATTATTGCTGCTGTACATGAAATTAATGCTGATGGAAGCACTCCAAGAGTAGTATTCAGAAACAGTCCAGATTTTAAAAAAATCGAAAAATGGGTAAAAAAGGTTAAATCATCCAGAATCAAGCAACTCAAATTATTGGGGAAATAACAAAGGAAATTTGACTAATATTCTTAATGAATTTGAAAATGAACCGGAAATGGAAGAAATTCTTGTATGTGGCAAGGCAGTTATTTCAAAAAAGTATGTTGATATTGAGACAAATATGATTATTACACTGAGAATTATTAAATATAAGAATTCATTCTATTTTACTGAGTTTGACAATAAAGGATACCTATCTTTCAAAAAGATACGATAATTAGAATTTACCGGAGGAAATGTGAAATGGGAATGACAAGCAATCAACTTGCCTTAGTGCGATATGTGGCTGAAAACAATATACAAAAAGCCAAAGATG
>ENA-ORLU01002118-ORLU01002118.1-human-gut-metagenome-genome-assembly--contig:-NODE-2118-length-12350-cov-3.413346_pt1 | contig 12350 bp, 8 predicted proteins | sample MGYA00243009_ERZ508833 | MGnify/ENA primary metagenome ERZ508833 (study PRJEB26277, sample SAMN04329763) | human gut metagenome | biome: human-associated habitat | host: Homo sapiens | place: USA...
CACCTGTAATGACAACTTTTGAGCCAAATCCGATTCGTGTAAGGAACATCTTCATCTGTGCCGGGGTGGTATTCTGAGCTTCATCCAGAATAATAAATGCATTATCAAGCGTACGCCCACGCATATAAGCAAGCGGTGCCACTTCGATCAGACCTTTTTCAGAATTCTTCATAAAACTTTCTGCGCCCATGATCTGATACAGTGCATCATAAAGCGGACGTAAGTACGGATCGATCTTACTCTGAAGATCTCCCGGAAGGAATCCGAGTTTTTCTCCTGCTTCGATTGCAGGACGTGTCAGAATAATCCTTCCAACTTCGTTATTTTTAAATGCAGTGATTGCCATTGCCATCGCAAGATATGTCTTACCGGTACCGGCAGGCCCAAGTCCGAAGACGATCATCTGTTTGCGGATTGCATCTACATATTTTTTCTGCCCAAGGGTTTTGGGTTTGATCGGCTTTCCCTGTAATGTATGGCAGATAATATCCTTATCGATCTCCAGAACATTTTCTTCACTGTCTTCCATTACAAGCGCCAGTGTATAATCTACATTCTGTTCCTGAATCGTGTTGCCTCTTTTGGAAAGTTCAACAAGCTGATCCAGCACTTTTTTTGCTTTTTCCACCTTCAGAGCATCTCCCATGATCTTTACACTTTCACCTCTCGCGATCAGTGTTACATGAAGAGCCCGTTCTATTTTCTTTGCATATACATCGAACTGCCCGAACACATTCGCTTCATGTTCTGCAGGTATATCGATGACTGTTTCCATTAATCCCATGCATTAATCTCCATTCTTTGTTTCTTCTTCCGAAGAATTTTCTATCGGAATCGGTACAGACGGCATCTTTCTGCCAACGGAACATCTGATCTTTAGTGTTCCCTTTGCATAATACGTCTCAGACCCTGTGTATATTTTAACATCATTCTGGATAATTTCTACCCCTTTTTTCTCCAATTCTTTACAGTAATCCTGAAAATCTGCCGATAATATCATTCTGGCATCTGCTTTGGTATACTTCTTATACATTTGGCGGTAAGGCGTTATCGTGCTTTTTTCTAATGTCACCGGAATTACATTGGCAATCTGATATTTTTTCTGAACTACATGTTTTTCGAAGACCGGATATTGATTGTTTTTAGATTCAGTCGTGAAATAATGCCTGCCAAGACGGATTCCGTAATTTCTTTTCTGGAGAAAGTAAAATCTTGAACGGTAATATTTTTTCTGTATATTTTGCCAGATTTTCTTTGTATGCATTGTAAGCATCTGTCTGAATCTGAAGGAACTCGTCAATGCCCATAGCTTTCAGCTGATCGATGTAGGAATCCCACTCATCATCGATGCCGCCGTCTACTACCCAGTGCGCATACTGTGCTTCTACATATTTATAGATATCGGTTCCGATTGCCGTGATTCTGGAAAGGTCTTCGTCGGTATACTGAACCATCGGGAATCCGCAGTTTTTCTCAGTATCAACGTATTTCTCATTGATTGCATCATCGGCCAGTTTGACACCGTCGCCCTGATCCTCCGGAAGAGAAACTTTGTCATAGAAATCCTCGTTCATGTATTTCGGACCGAAATCACGTAAGGAGTTGGACCATGCAGAGGTATCCAGAGAAGATCCATCGCTTGGTACATCTACATTGTAGGTTCCGTCGCCATTGTCTGTGATCTGGCTTCCAACGGAACCATAGAAGGTCTGTAACGATGCAAGATCGGTGTAAAATTCATCTGCCCATTTCAGCAGGGTGTCAGGATCTTTACAGTCTTTGGAGATCATGAGCTCACGGTCGGAGATATCAAGGTAATTGGTTGCTGCTTCTACGTAGTGGTTTCCATCGTAGCCTTCTACTGCCTCAAGAGTCTTAAACTGATTTACGTTCGGACCAACCTGAGCGTCTGCAGTCCATCCAAAGATAAGACCTACCTGAGAACCGCCATCAGCCTGCTGTTTTGCTGTCTGCATGGAGCCATCCTGTGTGAAGTACTCTGGGTCAACAACGCCCTCTTCCCATAACTGACGCATCCATTTTACTGCTTCTTTGTAATTTTCTTCCATCGGCATGAAGACCGGTTTTCCTTCGCCATTCAGTCCCATGTAGTTTCCGTCACGGCTTACCATGGTTCCGAACGGGGAAAGGATGTGGCGCAGATCACCGCTTAACAGTCCGCTGCTTGCTGCATTTGTGATACCGATCTCATTGGTTGGATCGCCATCGCCGTCAGCATCTTCTGTCGCAAATTTAACAAGAACCTCTTCCAGTTCTTTATAGGTCTTCGGAGTTTCCAGTCCTAAGTTATCCAGCCATTCCTGGTTGATGCACATAACATCGCCGCAAACCTTCGGACGAAGCGGAAGCTTCTTCGGTAAGCTGTAGATTCTTCCGTCACGGCTGGTGCAGACTGCTTTCAGTTCCGGATCAGCCTCAAAGGCTGCTTTCAGGTTTGGCATATCTTTTTCAATCAGATCTGTCAGATCCAGAAATGCCGATTTGTTCTGTGCCATATCTGCCTGTGTTAAGCAGATGGAGCCAAGAAATGCATCCGGGAGGTCTCCGGAAGCCAGCAGCAGAGATTTCTGCTCGGACCAGTCACTGTTGTAATAAACCTGCCAGTCGATGTTGATATTCATCTTGTCCTCGATTTCTTTCATGACGCCTTCATGCAGGAAATCGGTCGGCCAGGTATCGGTCCATCTTACTGTTGCAATTTTGTAGGTTGGGCGGTCACTGGTATCTGTCGTGTCACTGGCAGAAGATTCTGTCTTTGCAGAACTTGCTGCAGTGCTTCCACTCGTACTTTCCGTTCCTCCATTACTTCCACATCCTGCAAGCAGTCCAGCTGCCATTGCGGCCGAAAGAGCAACGCTCCAGGCCATTTTTGTTTTCTTTCGCATCATCATCTCTCCTTTATGATTTTTTATTTGCAATACTTCTCTCCTGTCCACAGGATCAGCCTTTTAGTGATCCGAGCATAACACCCTGATTGAAGTATTTCTGCACTAATGGGTACATACACATGATCGGCGCGGAGGAAACCACGATGATCGCGTATTTGATGAGGTCGGCCATCTGCTTTGCCTCAACGGCTGCAGCGCCGGTACTCATGGCACTCATGGTCTGATTGCCGACCAGAATGCTTCGAAGGACAATCTGCAGCGGCTGCAGACTTTCGCTTCGGATATAAATCAATGCGTTAAAGTAGGAATTCCACTGTCCTACTGCCGCCCACAGGGCGATAACAGCGATAACGGCTTTGGAAAGCGGAAGCACAATCTTGAAGAAGAATCCAAGGTATCCACATCCATCCAGCTGCGCCGCCTCCCAGAGATCCTCCGGGATACTGTTATTAAAGAATGTTCGTCCTACGATGATATAATACGTTACAACGGAGAACGGAACAACCATAACCCAGAAGGTATCCAGCAGATGAAATCTCTGTACTGCCAGGTAGGTCGGGATCAGACCACCGGTGAAGAACATCGGGATCAGATAAAATGCCGTGAAGAATTTTCTTCCATATAAATGCTTTCTGGAAAGCGCGTAGGAAGCCGGAATATTGACAACGAGTGTCACAAGCGTTCCCATAATTACGTAAGCAATCGTATTCCGGTAACCGGTCCACAGCTTTGCGTAGCTCGCCAGCTGCTTATACCCTTTGAAGTTAACTCCTTTTGGAAGGAACATAATCTGTCCGTTGGATACGGCTGCCGGATCACTGAACGATGCAATGACGATGAAGTACATCGGATACAGGGTAATGATGATCAGAAGCACGCCGATCGTATACAGGATGATATCGAAAATCCAGTCTTCTCTGGATTTCTTTACTTTGTTTGTTGATACTGCTTTTGCTTTACTCATATTTTTGCTCTCCATTCCTATGTAGGCTCAAAATTCTGTCAGATCAGTGAGGTATCACTCATTTTACTGGAAAGGAAGTTGACTGCCAGAAGAAGAACCAGGTTGATAATGTTGTTAAACAGGCCAATTGCAGCGGAAAGGCTGTACTGGCTGCTCACAAGACCCATCTTATACACATAGGTGGAAATGATCTCACTTGAGGTACTGTTCAGTGTATTCTGCAGCAGGTAAACCTTCTCAAATCCAACGCTCATGACGCTTCCCATTCTCATGATAAACATGATGGTTGCCGTCGGCAGCAGAGCCGGAACATCGATGTGGATCATTTTGTGCCATTTGTTGGCGCCGTCCATCGTTGCCGCTTCATACAGGGTCGGGTCTACAGAGGAAAGTGTTGCGATATAGAGGATACTGTCCCATCCTACATGCTGCCATGCCTCAGACCATACATAAATGTGTGGGAATGCTTTTGCACTTCCCATCAGATTCGGGAGCTTGAATCCAAGCAGTCCGACCAGCTTTGCGATAATACCTGTACTCGGGGAGAGGAACAGGATCAGCATTCCGGCCATAACAACGGTAGAGATGAAATGCGGCAGGTAAGTCGATACCTGGAAGAATTTTTTAAATTTCTGTGCCTTCATCTGGTTAACCAACAGTCCCATGATAACAGGGAGCGGGAATGTTACCGCGATGGTATAAAGACTGATGATGATTGTGTTTTTGATGGTCAGACCGAACTGATAGGAGTTAAAGTACTGTTTGAAGTATTTCAGTCCAGCCCAGCTGCTTCCCATAATTCCATCCGCAGGTGTAAAGTTTTTAAATGCAATCACAATTCCGTACATTGGATAGTACGTAAACAGTGCAAAAATGATGATGGAAGGAAGCATCAGTAAGTATAATGGCCTGCTTCTTCTCACTTCCTCTACAAATCCTATGGAGCTTTTCTTTTTGGTTTTAATATGGTTGGCGCTCACATATCATCCCTTCTTTCCTTTAGATTTTTTGTAACGATTCAGATCTCCATCGCAATTTTTCTTCCATTTCGCATGGCTCTGAAACAGTTACCATTTTTCTTTTTCATGCTCTCGTTTCAACCGATGAACATATTATACAAAAAAGAGGGGCGTTTTTCTATCATTTTCCGGCAGTCTGTATATTAAAAAAGAGATGTCTTTTCACATCTCTTTTTTAAGCAGAACGTTTTTTTGTTATTGACATCGTTTTTTTGTTATTTTTGTCTGCTCCGGTACTCATTTGGTGTACATCCGACCAGCTCCCGGAACGTTTTACTGAAATAAGAAAAATTTCCATAGCCGACTTCCATCGCAATTTTGCTAATCGGAAGCGATGAACTGCGCAAATACTCCTTTGCCCGCTCAATGCGCCGCTCAGCAATATAATTCGGAAGCGACATTCCCGTTGTTTTCATAAAAATTTTGGAAACATAGTCCTCTGAGAGGAACACTTTTCCTGCAAGCACGGATCTTGAAAGATCCTCGTTCAGATTCTGTTCGATATAGTCTTTTAGCTGCTCCACCACATTGTCACTGCGGGATTCGTTCTTTTTCTGACCTTCCAGCACATCAAACAGATAATCGATGAACGCATGGGCACCTACCACAGAGAGAACCGCCTCTCTCCGTTTCGTTTCATACTCTTCACTGTCAAAAATCTGTCCGAAAACGATATTGCTTTCTTTTAAATAAACATATATATTCTGTATCATTTCTTCAAAAAAACGACTTGTGAAATCTTTTCGCAGACCGCCGCTTTTCTCACGCTTTCTCAGATATTCCTGCAGCTTTTCCCGCACAGCCGCAAGGGAATCGGATCGCTCCATCTCAGCCAGATACGTTTTCCACGGCACTTCCTGATAATCGCGCTCTACGAAAGACCAGCGTGTCTCATACAGAATCCCTGTTTCATCCGGCACTACATACTTTTCCATCTCTTCGAGCTGATCGCGGCTCTTTGAAATCTCATCCAATACCGCCGGTTTTCCCATGTACATGCAGAATCTTGCCGGAAACGCGCCCGCCAGACAGGTCCGCAGTCCTGCCAGTTCCTCCTGCGTTCCCATCGCACTTCCGTGATTTCGCAACACAACTGCCCATTCCAGATCGCTGACATGTACCACGGTTTCCAGTTTCATTTCTGTTGTTTCCACATATTCCGTCAGAACATTTGTAATCACAAAATTATATAAACTGATCTCCTTTTTATAATGTTCCTTATCCGGAATTTCCAGTACCCGCAGCAGAATCAGACGGAAGGTCTCATCCGGAGTACAATATCCGCTCTTTTTTGCCCTTTCAATCCAATACTCCTCCTGCAGACACTGAACCAGAAGATCCTCCCAGAATTGCTTTTCATTCTCTCCTTTTTTCTCCTGTTCCTTCTGTTTCTGCTGTTTTTCCTGCACAATCCCGACAATTCTGCGCAGCGCTGTTTCCAGATCCGCATTGGAAATCGGTTTTAGCAGATATTCCCTGGACGACAGCTTCAGCGCCATCTGCGCATACGCGAAATTTGCATAGCTGCTCAGGAAGGTACATTCGATATCCAGCTTTTTGTACCGGATCCATTCCAGAATCTCCAGCCCGTTGCCCTGCGGCATATCAATGTCACACAGCAACATTTCAATCGGATACTCTTCCAGCAGCTTCTGCGCCTGGCGGATGTTGTTTGCCGTAAATACCATATCAATTCCAATTCCGCTCCAGTTGACGGTTTCTTCCAGCTTTTCCACCAGAAGCTTATCATCATCTACAATCAGAATACTAATTCCCATAGGTAAGCCCCCAATATATTTTTCTTCTTTTTCCTACAGAAAAAAAGCCAGCCGACAGACTCTTATTTTTCTGTCAGCTGGCCTGTTTAAAAACCATTATAACCTGTTTATTCTTTTCCGTCAAAGCAATAGGTACACATTTTGCATTTCGGCAGTCCGATCGACTCTACCAGATCGTCCAGACGGTGATACCTGAGGCTGGTGAAATTCTGACGGCGGCAGATTTCCTGACACATGGACTCGTAGCGGTCACTCTTCGGATCTGCATACTCTTCCAGTACTTTCTCTGCGTTTTCTCCCTCTTTTTCCAGAATAATCCGTCTGGTGATCAGATCCAGCTCGGATTTGGAGCGAGAGAAATTCAGGAATTTGCAGCCATACAACAGCGGCGGGCACGCCGGGCGGACATGAACTTCTTTTGCACCGCTCTGATATAAAAATTCCGTTGTCTCACGGAGCTGCGTACCGCGCACGATGGAGTCGTCGATCAGCAGCAGTTTTTTCTGATCGATCAGTGCCTGCACCGGGATCAGCTTCATTCGGGCAATCAGATTTCTCTGTTCCTGATTTGTCGGCATAAAGGAGCGTGGCCAGGTCGGGGTATATTTGATGAATGGTCTTGCAAACGGAACTTTGGACTCATTCGCATAGCCGATTGCATGGGCAATTCCGGAATCCGGCACGCCTGCAATGAGATCCGGGTGGACATTGCTTCCCGCATCACGTTTGGCAAGCATGGCACCGCAGTGATACCGCATCTCCTCGACATTAATTCCCTCGTAGGACGCGGTCGGGTAACCATAGTAAACCCACAGGAAGGAACAGATCTTCATCTCTTCCTGTGGCGGCACGAGCATCTCGACGCTCTCCGGTGTAATAAAGTCAATCTCACCCGGTCCGAGTTCATGGTAATCCGTGTAACCCAGGTTCAGATATGCAAAATTTTCAAAGGATGCGCAGTACGCTCCCTCTTTCTTTCCAATAACAAGCGGGGTGCGGCCTTTTTTATCGCGCGCAGCGTAGATGCCGTCTTTTGTCAGCAGCAACAGCGTCATGGAACCGTCAACAACATCCTGCAGATGGCGGATGCCCTCCGGAATCGTCTTTTCACTGCAGATCAGAGATGCCGCAAGCTCAGTTGCATTGATCTGACCGGTGCTCATCTCCTGGAAATGGGTGCGGCCGTTGCCGTAAACCTCTTTTAAAAGCTGATCCATGTTGTTGATTTTTCCAACCGTGGTAATCGCAAAGCTTCCAAGGTGTGACTGGATCAAAAGCGGCTGCGGTTCATAGTCGGAAATGCAGCCAATGCCGAGGTTTCCCTCCATTTCTTCCACATCACGCTCAAATTTTGTACGGAACGGTGAATTTTCAATGTTGTGGATAGCACGTGAAAAGCCATTTGCTCCGTATGTCGCCATACCGCCTCTTCTTGTTCCGAGATGTGAGTGATAGTCTACTCCATAAAACAGTTCCAGTGTACAGTCTTTTCTTGATGCAACTCCAAAAAAGCCTCCCATTTCTTGTCTACCTCTCTTTGTGTATTTTTTCTCCCTTGGGTTCTCTTAAATATGAATGCCCCGGCAAACCGGGATGCCCGGTTACTGTTCACCGATGCGGGAACCGCAGCCAGTCTTCTTTTAGTGTACCACGATCTTCTCCGTACTGTAAAGTACAACTAATAAATTTGATATAAAAAATAATCTACATTAATAAATAAATTTACAGCTTTTTCCACAAAGATTTTACTGTAAAATCAAAAAAAGAAAGTATTGATTCTTTTTATCGGTTATGATACTTTAAAACTGCTTATGAATCTTGGTTTTGCGTTAAACGCAAGAAAACGATTCATTCTTATTTTATCTTTTCTTAAGAGGAGGTTTTTACCATGGTTTCACTTTTGTTACCAGTCATTTATCTGGCATTCATCAGTCTCGGACTGCCGGATTCTCTGCTCGGCTCAGCGTGGCCGGTCATGTATCAGGAGCTTGGAACTTCTGTTTCTTCTGCCGGCATCATTTCTATGATTATTGCCGCCGGAACAATCGTATCCAGTTTGAACAGCGACCGTCTGAATACCCGCTTCGGCACCGGAAAAATCACGGCAGTAAGCGTTCTCACAACAGCAGTGGCGCTGTTTGGATTCTCCGTCAGCCACTCTTTTCTCGCCCTCTGCCTCTGGGGTATCCCCTATGGCCTCGGCGCCGGAAGCGTGGACGCAGCCCTGAACAACTACGTTGCCCTGCACTATAAAGCCCGCCATATGAGCTGGCTGCACTGTATGTGGGGCGTCGGATGCAGCACCGGTCCGGTCGTCATGGGATATGCCATCAATCATTCCACCTGGAACAACGGCTACCGTACCATCGCATTGTTTCAGATTGTGCTGACTCTGATTTTATTTTTCAGTCTTCCGCTCTGGCAGAAGCCATCTGCTGATGCTTCTGCAGATGAGACCTCCGTTCCGGAACAGAGAAGTTTTTCCCGCCTGATCCGCGTTCCCGGTGTCAAAGAGGTTCTGACCTGCTTCTTCTGCTACTGTGCGGTAGAATCTACTGCCGGCATGTGGGCTGCAAGCTACTGTACTTTGTTCCGCGGCATCGATGCAAAGCGTGCGGCAAGCTGGGCAAGCCTGTTCTACGTTGGCATCACGATCGGACGGTTCTTCTGCGGTTTCATCACAATGAAATTAAATGATCAGAAAATGATTCGGCTGGGACAGGCTGTCATCGCAATCGGCACGATTCTGATGCTGCTGCCGCTTGGCGATTCCCTTCTGTTTATCGGCCTGATCCTGATCGGACTTGGCTGTGCGCCGATTTATCCTTCCATCATTCACGAGACACCGGCAAACTTCGGTGCTGACTTAAGCCAGGGAATCATCGGCATCCAGATGGCCTTTGCTTACATCGGAACCTGCCTGATGCCGCCGGTTTTCGGCGTTCTCGGCCAGCATATTTCCTTCGGACTGTATCCGGTATTCCTGATGGCCATTTTGATTCTGATGGTTGTAATGGCAGAGCGGATGCACCGCGTAACGGCGGAAAAAAGAAATTCTTATAAAGCCAACTATTAATCCAATTATTCTGCAGCAGAATGGTCCCCTTGGATCAAACTCTGATATACTGCGTACAAAAAGTACATCTGATCAGATGTACTTTTTGTAAATTTCGGAAATTTTTTCAAGCACGCTCCGCTTCAAACTCTTTCACCACATCCTCCAGCAGGTTTCTGATCTGCAGGTGCTGCAGACATACTTTCTCACATTTTCCGCATTTCACGCAGTCTGATGCCTTTCTGCCCGGTGCAGTATATACAAGATTGTGATAAGAAATACTGATACATCACGCCAATTTTCCTGTTTCATTCCTCAATCATGCCAAAGACATCTTCAATCTCGCCCATATACAGATAATGGAGATTGCCATCTTTATATAAAGTATCGCGCGTAAATTCCGGCAGATCTTCTTTCTCCATTCTGACCGCATAGATTTTTTTGCAGACAAAGGTCAGCTCTGCCTCTTCAAATCCAACCGCATTTCCCAGCATCTTCGGTGTCAGACTGGTCAGACTGATCTTATCCGGCACATCATTTCCCGATTTTGATCCCAGGATTCCAAGATCCTTCCGATATTTCTCCGGAAAAAAGCAGACCGTAAACTCGTCTTCCTTCTGCAGAATCTGATGCGTCCGGCGGCTTTCCCGGATAAATACGGTAATGATCTGCTTTCCTTTCTTTGGCGGTCCCCAGATCGTCCCCATCGTACCCCATCCGATCGTCATCGTATTATACTCCCTTGGCGTACCCGCAGTACACAAACCCCAGCGGTCATCAAAAATAGAAAACACATCATACTTTGCGGTTTTAAAATTCTCCATCGTAATGTTCATACTACATTCCCCTTTCGCTGATTTGCTTTGTTATCCTTAGCATACCGTACGGTAGTAACTACCGGGCAAGAACTTTTTTTTCGAAGCCTTGAATTTTTATAAAAACAGGGAATTTTTTTATTTTAGAAATAAGAATTGTATGTTATACTAATGAACGTTGCCACTCCCAGACAGGCAGAGAAGGGAGGGTTGACAGTGCAAGAACTATTCATTTCATTTTTTCTTTCCGTTATGGCAAGTATAGTAGCCTACTATATCTGCAAATGGCTGGACGGTAAGAAATAACTGGCAGCCAGCCTAAGGTTTAAGCCGCCTTGCCCAAAAGGCACAGAAAGCCCCACGAGTTGCAGCTCGTGGGGCTTTTGTTGACTTTGCAAGCCATTCATTTCATTGCCTATCGGCATTATAGCATATGAAAATTTAAAATGCAATATTCTTAAGTTTTAAAAATAAGATTTCTTTTTCATCTATTTTTCCACAACGCAAAAACCGGAATGCTTACACATTCCGGTTTCCAGTAGAGCGCGAGACGGGATTCGAACCCGCGACCCCAACCTTGGCAAGGTTGTACTCCACCCCTGAGCCACTCGCGCATTTATTAATTTTTATCTTGCTAAGTGCTCGCTGCACCTTACAAATGATACTATACAGGAACTCCCCTCATTTGTCAATACCTATTTTCAATTTTTTTCAAAAAAAATCAAAAGTATCTACGATTCCCTCAATTTTCGCTCTCCATCAGACACCCGCACAGCTGTCTTCCCCCCACAAATTCACACCGAACCACCCTCCTGACGAATCCAGACTCCTTTCCATCCGTCCTCCCAACCTCACATACTCACGCCGATCCGCCTCCTAGCGGATCCAGACCTCTATCCACCCCACATGCTCACGCCGATCCGCCTCCTGGCGGATCCAGACGCTTTACCCCCGTCCCCACCGTCAGACCTCGCGTGGCTTCGTGCCTGCGGTGCAGCGGGCATAGAAAAAGAGGGCAAGAACTGTGAGCGCAGAAGGGGCCCGGAAAAATGGGATGACCTCTGGTGCACAACACCAGAGGTCAAAACGCACTGAGTCGGGAAACCATCAGGTTTCCTGACGAATTGCGTTGATTCCCATTTTTCCGGGCCCCTTCCGCGCCACAAGTTCCGCCCTCTTTTTCTCCCCCGCTGCACCGCAGGTACGAAGCCGCACAGAATCGCGCTCAGCACATACTGATTATTTGAGAAGTTTTTCTGCGAAATATCCCCGAGTCTGATCAGGTCGACATCCAGCCACAGCTCCTCCGCTGCCACCATCATATTTGCAAACATAATCCCAAAATTCACCTCATCCCACTTCCGAAGCTTCTCCACACTGTGCTTCTTCGAGAAAATATGAATCCTGTTATCATAAACCACAAATCTCCACGGCTGGCTGTTCATACTGGATGGCGACAGTCTCGCCGCCTCCAGCATCTGCGTCATAAACGAAAACGCCGCGCAGGAGCTTATCGGCTACAGCGACTGCATCGGCGAGGAAATTTCGATAAACGGAATCAAATTCAAGGTAGTCGGCGTACTTGAGGACAATGACGACTCCCTCACAGCGGTCTTTTCCAGCAATTCCCTCGCGGTATATATCCCCTACACCTCGCTTGTACGTTTAAGCAGCAGCGTCTCCTCAAAGATAACATCCTTCTACGTAAGCGCTGAGACTGGCGGCACAACTGCCGAAACGGAGAGCGCGATGTACTCCATCCTCTATGAGCGCTTCGCGCAGGATGAGGACGCTTTTGAAATAGACACTC
>ENA-ORLU01002120-ORLU01002120.1-human-gut-metagenome-genome-assembly--contig:-NODE-2120-length-12347-cov-4.144988_pt1 | contig 12347 bp, 9 predicted proteins | sample MGYA00243009_ERZ508833 | MGnify/ENA primary metagenome ERZ508833 (study PRJEB26277, sample SAMN04329763) | human gut metagenome | biome: human-associated habitat | host: Homo sapiens | place: USA...
AACCATCATAGTTATATCTAGTTAATCTATCTACTTTAATAGCAATTAACTTATCAATTTTCTTTGATTTAATATCTTTAAGTAGCCTTTGCATTTCTGGTCTCATTAAATCTTTTCCAGAATGTCCTGCGTCATTATAAACATCTACAATATCGTAATCATTCTTTTCGCAATACTCCTTAATCATTCTAAGTTGTGAATCAATAGAATAACCATTATCTCTTTGGTCATCAGTAGATACTCTTACATAAATACCACATCTCATAGTTTTCCTCCTTTCCTTAAATTTCGAGAAATATTAAAATAGTTCTCATATGTTTCCTCACTCAAACGCAAAATATCAGACACTAAATTTAAAATTTTTAATATTTCTTATTAATTTTCTAAATTATAGTGAGTTTTATGAAGTTAAATTTAATATATTTCTCATATGTTTCCTCACAAATAAGCAAAATGTATAGTCTAAAATTAAAACTTTTTTAAAAATTGTGTAATTTCTTTAATATTGTACTTTTGATTATGTTTTTTAATATAAAAAGGCTTATTTGATATTTCATTAACTTTGTATTCAAGTATTGTAAGAGTAGTAGGATATGTAACTTGGTATTCAGTAGGTATTACTACTTGTAAGTTGGTGTGCAAGATAGTTTTTATTTGTCCTAATTTAACCTTGCATTTAAAGTCTTTTAAGATGTCGGTTAAATCTTTATTAGTTTTTAGTTTTTCAATTACTTTAAATTCAAGCATGAAAAAAGTCCTCCTTTCTGTGATAAGAGAACTTTTAAAGTTTTATATAAAATAAAAACTTACGAACTTTTAAGTCCGTAAGTTGATTTCAAATGGAGCAAGTGAGGAGAATCGAACTCCCGTCTCAACCTTGGCAAGGTCGCATTCTAGCCGTTGAACCACACCTGCATTCGACTACTTAATGATATCAAATCCGACATAAAAATTCAAGTAAAAAGTTAAAATTTATGTTATAATTATCGTATATTAGAAGAATAGGTGATATTTATGATAAAAAAGATGAAGAAAAGTGATATTTTTAAGATGATTTTCGCACTTGTTTCGTTGTTTCTAATCTTTGGAATAGTATTTTATTTTTATGGAACTTTACAAAGAAAAGAAGAACCGGTTAATGTTAGTAAGGTAGAAAGTGATATTTTGAAATATGGGTATTATATTAATGATAATGCTTCTAACTATTATAAAGATGAGTTTGCTAAGTTAAAGACTATCTTAGAAAGTGATGAACGGGATGATAATCTTTATATTACTCAGTTAGCTAAAGTCTTTGTTATTGACTTATTGTCTTTAAATAATAAGATTAATAAGTATGAAGTTACTAGTTCTCAGTACTTTAATAGCACTAAAAGAGAAATGTATACTAATAAAGTAGTAGGAGACTTTTATGACTATATTGAAGATAATTCTTATAATGACCGTAAACAATCTTTACCAGAAGTAAGTGATGTTATTATGAATGAGTTAAAGACTATTACTTATAAGATGGGGGAGGAAAGCGTACCTGCGTATGAGATTACTGCTGAAGTATCTTATGTAAGTGATTTAGGATATGATAAGTTTGTTGATGTTATTTTAACGAAAGAAGATAATAAGTATAGTGTGGTTTCTTATAAACCAGGAGAGTCTAAAGATAAAAAAGTTGAGGAGTAAATTTACTCCTCATTTTCTATTACGGTATCATTTTCATTACGAGTTGGTTTTTCTTCAGAATTATTGTTTTCATTGATTGATTGATTATTATTATTATTAGTATTACCTGTAGAGGTTGGACGTTTATTAACATATATCGTTAGATTAGTACCAATTCCAATAACAGAATTAACATGGATAGATTGGTCGGCTACAATACCATCACCATATAAATAATTAAAATGTTCATCGCCTTCATAGACTTCTATTTTACTTAAGCTAACGCCGTTACTAGTAGCCCAGTTAGTAGCATAATCTAAAGAGGAACCAATCAAACTAGGCATAGTGGCTACAGACTTATCACCATATAATTTTTTACCATAATATTTAACTGTATAATCATCATTATAATCAACACTAAATGTCTTGTTAGGAATTTTTTCAATGAGACCAAGATTAGTTTTCATCATAGTTTTGATATCTTCAAGACTTTTTTTATAATATCCTAAAGCAGAGGTGGTGGAATAACCTAGGTAAACTGGAAGACTATAGGTTTCTAGGGAGGTCTTATAGATGGAAAACTTCACATCACTGCCATTAATTGTATTGACTAGGAATGATTTACCAACATCATATAAAGATAAGATTTGATCGGTTGTCATATTGGTATCCATATTCTTACTAACAGCATCTAGAACTTTTTTGAAATCATCAAAATTTCTTAGAGTCTTGGCTTTTTCAATGACTGCTTCAATAACATCTTGTTGATGACGGATACGATCTAAGTCTGATCCTAAATACTGATGGCGGTTTCTGGCATAGGCTAGGGCTTGTTCGCCGTTTAATACTTGCAGACCTGGGTCCATACAGACAATTTTATCGCCAAATTCACGGTTAGAGTTTTGTTCACAGACTTTACCGTTATAATTAACACCAGCATTATACCAGCTCCATGGTTCTTCGACATTAACGGTTACGCCTCCAAGAGCTTCAACTAGATCAACAACACCTTTAAAGTTCATTTTGACATAGTAATCAATATCAATATCGGTTAATTGTTTCATTGTATTAATAACACAATTGGTACCATAAGCCGCTGAAGAGTTAATCTTTGCTAAGGCATTATTACGACAACTTATAGGAACATATAAGTCTCTAGGAACACTAAACATTGAAGCTGATAGGGTCTTAGGATTAAAGGTAACCATCATTAGAGTATCTCCGTTAAAAGCACCATTAGCATTAAGACCATTAATTTCACTATCAACACCCATCACTAGAATAGTAAAGGGTTCAGTTAACTTCTTATTAGTATAGACAATATTATCTTGATTTTTCATTTCTTTACTATACTGATAGATTACTTTAGTATCATCTTTAATATTTTGATACTTTTCCTCGGTAGCAAAGAGAATAGTATAATTGCTAGAGACAAAACAAGCATCAATTTTTCCACTATAAAGGTCATCTAGCATAATATAAAAATCATCATATTGATATAATTTATTAGTTAAGTTTTTTTCACTAATTAAATCCTTAGCTAGAGTATTTCCCTCGATGTTATTAGTGTCACTTATAATACCTATTTTACTATTTTCATTAAACTCAGTATCTTTCATACTAATTAAATAGGTTGTATAGTTAACTGTATCTTTGCTAATATTATCAATACTCTTATAAATAGTATCTATATAATATCCAGCGACAAAGAAAATGCCATTGAATAGTAGGGTAAATACTATCATGATGATAAAATTAGAATACTTTTTATTAAAGATATAGATAAGTCCCATGACTAACCAGACTAAGAACCAGATACCAAAGAGAATAATTAAAATCACTCGGACTAAGGTTTCTATTCCTGTTAGGACGGCTATATTCTTAACAAAGATGATATAGCCAATTAGATAGGACAATAAAGTAATAATTAGTATACCTAAATACACTTTATTACTTTCTTTGATTTTATTAATAAATTTCTGCATAAGAAGTCTCCTTATTATCTACTTAATTATATCTTAAAGTTTTATAATAGACAATATTTTCTTTTTGTAAAGTTTAGTCAAATGAATAATTATTACTTTTTAAATAGTAGTATATTCTAAGAAATATGGTATAATCTTGGGGTGAGGTGAACTTTAATGAAAAAAAAGAAGAAAAGAAAGTTTTATCAGATATTTAATATTCTTCTTCTTATAGTTAGTATTATCTTTTTAGGAATTATTTATGTTACTAATATTCTTAATATAGGATATTTTATTGGAATTTGTTTTTTAATTTTAATTATAACTTTTCTATTAATTGGAAGGATTAATAAGAAGCATTTAGGGGCTTTGTTTTTAGGATTTATTTTCTTTATATTAGAAATAGTAGGATGTATTTATCTTGGGAAGACTAATAGTTTTTTAGATAAGATTCATACAAAGACGGAGGTAGAGACTTATAGAGTTATTGTTTTAAATAGTTATACTTCTTCTTTAGAAAAGTTAGAGAAGATTGGAGTATTGAAGTCTAATGATGATGGATATACAAAGGCAGTAGAGACTATTAAAGAAAAGATTAGTAATATTACTACTTTTGATGATGTATCTTCTCTTACTTCGGCTTTACTTATGGAAAAGATTCCCGGAATCTTAATTAGTAGTGCTTCGGATACAATTTTAAGAGAAAATGATTCGGCTTATGCTGCTGCTACGAAGAGTTTATATGAGTATGAGATTACTGTTAAGACTAGTGTGGCAACTAAAGATATTGATATTACGAAGAAGACGTTTAGTGTTTATATTAGTGGGGTTGATACTTATAAGAAGATTGCAACGAAGACAAGAAGTGATGTTAATATTGTTTTAACGGTGAATCCGGTTACAAAGAAAATTTTGATGACACATATTCCGAGGGATTATTATGTTTCTTTATATGGAAAGAGTGGTAAGGATAAGTTGACTCATGCTTCTCTTTATGGGATTGAGACAGCGATGAAGAGTGTAGAAGGCATAACAGGAGTTAATATTGATTACTATGTAAGACTTAATTTTACTTCTTTAGTGAAGATTGTTGATTTACTAGGAGGGATTGATGTTAATAGTAAGTATGCTTTTGAGACGGGTATATATGATTCGACAATGACTAAGACTTATAAGTTCAAGAAAGGAATGAATCATTTAGATGGGGATGCGGCTTTATCTTTTGTTAGAGAAAGACATTCTTTTGCTGATGGGGATATTACCAGAGGAGAAAACCAGATGATTGTTTTAGAAGCTTTAATTAAGAAAGCGATGAGTCCTAAGATTATTACTAGTTATATGCAGTTTTTAGATGTTTTAGATGATGCCTTAATTACGAATATGTCTAAAAAAGATATAACGGATTTTATTAAGAAAGAGATTAGTAAACCATCTAGTTATGCGATTGAAAGTGTTAATTTGAAAGGGTCTTCGGCTATGGATTATACTTATAGTTATCCGATGAGTAAGTTATATGTTATGATTCCCGATGAAGAGACTTTAAGAGAATATCAAAGTAAGGTAAGTGCTTTATATAATTAGCATTACTTATAAAATTAATTAAAAAAGACCTCGGTTTCTATGCCGAGGTTATTTTAGTGTGGAATATTTCAATCATTTTTAGATTTAATAATCCATTCACCATCTCTCTTACCATTTTTTCGAGTAATTAAGCCTTTTTCCTGCATTTCTTGCATTTTAGTTTTAACAGTTCTTAATGATTTATTAACTTGTTTAGCAATTTCACTTTGAGTAATTGTTGGATTATTTTTTATTAAATTGATAATGGCTTGTTCTAAAAAGGTATAGTTATTGTCTTTAGAATTATTATTTTCAGTATTTTTTTGATAGTTAATATGAGTATAGCGATTCTTTAAGTTATAATTAGTATCTGATAATAGATTATAGAAGAACTTTTCTAAGAAAGAGATGTCTTCGAAAATATTACTGTCAAACTTTTTATAGTTAGCACGCACTAAAGAATTTCTAAAATACCAGGAGTGTTCAGCAAATACATCATCATTAATATCAAAACCAAATGTTCTTAAATATTTAATAATAAACACGGCAGTAGTTCTGGTATTACCTTCACAGAAAGGATGAACTTGCCAGATATTAGAAGTAAAGCGACATAGATGTTTTATGGCTTCATCAAATGATAAGTTCTTGTAATCAAATTCTTTTTCTTGTTCAAAGTCATACTTTAGGGTATCCATAATATTTTCATATGATGCATAAATTACTGTATCACCATTTAAAACCCATTCGTTTTTGGTAAAGTTATAGTCTCTTATTTTACCAGCGTGTTTAAAGATACCAGAGAATAATCTTTGATGAATACTTATTAATTCAGCAGGGCTAAAGTTAAATGATTTATCACTTAGTATTTCTGTTATTCTGACAGCAACTTTATCGGCTTCTTCGCTATTTTCGCTTTTTTCAGTGTTTCGATCATTTTGAATTTTATAGTATTGATTAATTTTTTCTTCTACTTCGCTAATAGCTATTTTACCTTCAATATGTTCTTTAGCAGTATCGATTAAGTATTTTGATGGTTTTAAGCCATCTACTTCTTGCAGACCAATAGCGGTTTCCCAAGCTTTGGTTTTTTCAACTTTATTGGGTTCGCCTTGTTTGATGTATTCAGATAATTCAAGGTTCCAATTTTCTTTATTCATATTTATAATCTCCTAACATAAGTTTATTATATCAAAAAAGGTTTTTTATAGCAATTTCAAAGTGCAATTTTTGCACTTTGAAATTAAGAAATTGCACTTTGAAATTCTGATGGTTTAGTAAGTAATTTAACTTTAACTTAAAAATGATTTTTGGTATACTGGTAGTAGAATGGTTGAGGAATAGTAATATGGATTACAATAAAGAAATTAATAAGATTAAGAATAAGAGAAATCGGGTGTTATATTTAAGATATGGGATTGGTTTTCTTTTTTTAGGAGTTTGTATTTTCTTAGTAGTATTGATGGCTAAATCGAAGTTTGGTTATAAAGATGAACAAGAAATCATAAGAACAGTGGTAGGTGATTTTAAATATGAACCTATTAAAAAGATAGCATTCATTAATGATACTTATGTAAGTGGAGGCTTTCCTAGTAAAGATAGTAGTTTAAAGTTAGATAAGATTAGTTGTACGAATGGAGCTGAGGCTTCTTTTAATATGAATACTTGGGAGTTAAGTATTACTAATGGGGTAGAAAAGACAAAGTGTAGTGTTTATTTTAAGAAGTAATCCTTATTAAAGGGTTATTTTTTTGACGTTTAGTTGACATAATATTTCATAGAGTAAGTAACTCTATGAAAGCTTATTTTCTTATTATAATTTATTATTATACATAGATATTACCATATATTTAGATGTTTCTTAATATTAAATTAAGTTTTTAATAGTCAAAATTCTAGTCAAATAAATATTGATTAATCCTAGGAATTATAAGGGATTGAAGGAAATATTTATAGTCAAATTAATAGATAATTTCTAGTCAAAATTATGGTCAAATAAGGTTTGAATCCAGTATTCACCTAGATTTTTCTAAGAGTTACTTACTCTATGAATAGAAGGATGAGGTTATGAATACGGGTATTTTAAAGAAATATAAGTTTAAATTGTTTATTAAGAAGAATAGTAAATATCTAATAGGTATTTCATTATTATTAGTTGGGTGGTTAGTAGGAATTTATTTTTCTTATTCTAAATTTTCTGTTAAACAAGAAACTGAAGTAGTAAGAACAGTAGTTGGTGATTTTATTTCTGGTGATGTAGTTTTAGCTTACTCAATTGATGGTGTTAAGGGAAGTGATGCTTTTCCAAAACAGAATACTGGGTATGAGGGTGTAAGTGTGACTTGTGATAATGAAGCAACTGCTTCTTGGGATAATACCATTTGGTCAATTAAAATGACTAATTCTGGGAATGGGAAGAGAGTTAAGTGTAATGTAGACTTTAAAAGTCAAGAGACAAAGAATATCTCTGGAATTAATTTTAAGTTAAATACTTTTAGTCCTGATTTTTCAAAGTCAGCTTGTAGTACTTGTGAATCTACTGAATCTGGAGTCTTTGCAACTGAAGATGATTATGGGACTAGTTATTACTATCGAGGAAGTGTTGAAAATAATTATGTAGATTTTGATGGGAAGATATGGAGAATCATAATAATTAATCGGGATGGCTCGGTTAGAATTATTTTAAATGATGTTTTAGAAACAACTTCATCTTTTAACTCTGCTCATACTGATAATGCTTATGTTGGGTATATGTATGGGACTCCTGGTTCATCTAGTTATGCGGCAACACATACTAATACGAATGATTCCGAGTTAAAAAAGTCTCTTGATACTTGGTATGAAAATAATCTTAAAAATTATACCGCTTACTTAGTCGATGACGGTTTTTGTAACTACAGAAGCGTTTTACAAACTATTGGTAATTATGGGGTTAGTTCAATGGAAACTCATTATAAAGGCTATGCCAGAATAACAGCTAGTTTACCTTCTTTAAAATGTAGTCAATCTGATGATTTATTTACAACTTCATCAGCTAGTATAGGAAATAAGGCTTTAATATATCCAATTGCAACCATTACTGCCGATGAAGTAATGTTAGCTGGTAGTAGTGGTGGTATGTTTGATGGAAACTGGAATAAGACTAAAGAGAGTGCTAATTATTTAGATATTGGTAAGGAATATTGGACAATAACTCCTGCTGGATTTTTTGCACCATACGAAGTAACAAGTTTAGTATCTGGAGTATTTTGCGTTGGCACTAATGGTTCTTTAGATGACTATTGGGTTTATCAATTGCAAGGAACAAGACCAGTTATAAATTTAAGAAGTGATGCCATTAAATCTGGTAATGGTGAAGTAAATACGCCTTATAAAGTTATGTAAAAAAGATAGTCGGATGCTTGACTATCTTTCTTCATAGAACTTATTAATTCTTTTTATTAATTCTTCTTTACCTAGATATTTAATTAGATAATAAATATTTGGGGATTGATTTTTCTTACAGATAATAATACGAAGTAAGGCACAGAAGTCTGCTACCATTCCATTAAACTTATCTGGTTCGGCTTTATAAGCTTTTTTATCAGTTGTATAGTTATTATTAATTGCATATTCTTTTAGATGATTAAACCAATCTTCTTGGGTATCAGTCTCATCAAAGACGTTGTTTATATAATCTAGGACGATATCTTTATTGCATACTTTGCATTCAGCATAAGGATTAGTATCTTGATAGAATAATTCATTAAACATATAACTAAATTCTAATCTGACATCACTTAAAGAAGCAATATCTTTACGAGGGCGTTCAATATCTCTTTCGATATTAAATACTTTCAGAGCATAGTCTTTATTATTAACTAAAATATTATAGAATTCTTTATCATATTCTTTAGTATAATCTAATGTCATATCATATAATTCGGTGTTTTTTAGACGACTAAAGTAAATTTTAGCAATACTATTTAATTTTTCTATATCAAATAGGGTCCCTCCAATAGGCATCTTACCAAATTCAAAAGTAAAATCATCAATACCTTTATCAGGATTAGCATTATACCATTCTTCAAAGTCATAGTTTTCAATGGTTGCTAGATATAATCTGATAACGGGAGTGGGAATACCTAGTTTTTGATAGTAACTAATTGCAGCTTCCTTATCTTTTCTCTTACTTAATTTTCGAACGGTTGTTCCTTCTTTTATGGTAATGGGAGCAATATGGGCATAAACTGGTTCTTTAAAGCCTAGAAGTTTAAATAATTCATGATGCTTTGGATAACTAGCAACCCATTCATCCCCACGGGTAACATGCGTTGTATGCATTAAATGATCATCAATAACGTGAGCAAAGTGATAAGTTGGTAGGCCATCACTTTTAATAATTACATCGTCGATATCATTTTCGGGCATTTCAATATCGCCTTTAATTGCATCGTGTAAAACAATTTTATTCTCAAAGTCGCCTTGACTACGGAAACGAATAATATATTTATCGCCCTTGTCTAAATGTTCTTTAATTTCATCCATCGTTAAATCACGACATTTAGCATACTTCTTATAGTAGCCTAATCTTAATTTTTTATGTTCTTGATAACTTCTAATTTCTTCTAAATGTTCAGGAGTACAGAAGCAAGGATAAGCTAGACCTTCTTCAATAAGTTTCTTAGCATAAGCTTGGTAGATATCTTTTCTTTCAGATTGTAAATAGGGACCGTACTCGCCACCAAAGCCTTCTCCTTCATCAAAAGTTATACCGAGATTTTTAAAATCATCAATAATACCTTGAACCCCATTTTCGACTGTTCTTTTGCCATCAGTATCTTCAATTCTTAAGAAACAGATACCATTAGTTTGTTTAGCTAGCTGTAAAGCTGCAAAGGAAGTATATAAACTGCCCATATGAACAAAACCCGTAGGAGATGGAGCAAAACGTGTTACATAAGCTCCGTTACTTAATTTTCTTTCGGGATATTTTTCCTCATAATATTTATAGTCATGAGAAACACCAGGAAGTAAAATGTCTGCTAATTCTTTATTTGTCATAATATTCCTCTTTTCTTTGTTTATTATAATATAGTTTTTCTGATTTTCAAAGTCTTTTTAGTCCTTAAATTCAGGAAGATTAAAAAAAGACCTCTAGAGATCTTTATAATCATAAATTGGCTGCCTAGGTAGGGCTCGAACCCACGAAATGTCAGAGTCAGAATCTGATGCCTTACCACTTGGCTACTAGGCAATTCCATTTAATATTTTAACGCAAAAATCCTATCTTGCCAATAGAAATCTTGCTAATTTGTCTTAATTAATTTATACTTTTAGTAGAAAGGATATGTTTATATGTTAAAAAATTTTAAATTAGATAAGTTATTTATGAAGATTAGTATTATTATACCTATTCTTTTGAGTTTAATATTCTTAATAAGTAATAATCTTTTAATAGGGATTATTCTGGTACTTAGTATTATCTATATAATAAGAAAATACCAGTTTAAACACTTTAGTCTTTATTTAATTCTTTTAGCTATAATAGTTAGAGGAGTAGGGATAATTATCTTTAATGTTCCTCAGACTAGTGATTTTAAGGTCTTATTGGAAGCATCTCAGGCTTTTAATCTTGGGGATTATAGTTTTTCAAAGACAGGTTATTTTAAGATGTGGCCTTATCAGATGGGGTTTGTTTTATATGAAGCTTTAATGCTTAAGATAGTTAATAGTGAAATCTTCTTGAAGGGTTTAAATATCTTTTATGAAGTATTTCTTACTTACTTTATCTATCGAATGGTAAAATCTTTAGTAGGAGAAAAAGAAGCAAAAATAGTATCTCTTTTATATGCAATATTTCCTTTTTCTATATATTCCGCAACCGTCTTATCTAATCATCATTTAAGTAGTTTACTTAGCTATTTAAGTATTTACTTTTTACTTAAAAACAACAAAGAAGATAAGTTATCTAACTATATAGGAGCAGGTATTCTTTTAGGACTATCTAATGTTATAAGACCGGAGGGAATAGTTATTATATTTAGTTATCTATTATATAGAGTATTAAAACTAAGTAAGAAAGATTTTTCTAAGTATACAAGGATAGGTAGTATCATCATAAGATGTAGTATTTTAGTATGTTTTTATCTTTTAGTTAATATGGGAGTATCTAGGTACTTAGTAAGTAATCAGATAAATGAGGATGGTCTTAAAAATAATAATCCTCTATGGAAGTTTGTCTTAGGAACTAATTTAGATACTTGTGGAAGATATGATTCTAAGGATGAGATTTATTTAGGAGATAAGTCGAGGGAGTTAGAAATTATTAAAGAAAGGGTAAATAGTCCTTTAAAGATAGGGAGGCTCTTAGTATGTAAGACTAATAACTTTGTCTTAAATGGTTCTTTAGAGTCTAGTAGTGGTATTTATAATGATAAGACTATTCATATAATGGGGGTTGATATTTCTTATAAACTATTAGAAGACTTAGTATCGGGAGTTAATCAAATTATTTATGGTTTTATGATTATAGGGCTTATTATAGGAGTTACTTTTAAAAGAAAAGAAATCTTAAAGAGTAATTTGTTTTACTTCTATATATTGTTTATTACTAATACTTTGGTGTATTTACTTATTGAGATTCAACCAAGATATACTTATTTTATTAATGTAACAGTATTTATCTTAGGAAGTGTTGGTCTAAAAGAAATACTAAAACTTTGGGATAAGAGAAAGAAGTTTTTAAGGGACTAGAAATAGTTCTTTTTCTATTGTCTTTTTTAAGATATTAGTTATCTATAAATGAAAATTCATAAGAAATTTAATAATTTTGCAAGTTTTTAGCAATTTATGAACAAAAATCGACTTTGACCGCCAATATATATATATGAGGGGTATTTTTTAGAGCTTGATTATTAGTTAAAGTTTGTGTTAAAAGGAGGAATATTAATGAAAAAACACAAGAAGAAAAATAAAAGAGAAAGTGCTTATGAGAAAGTATTGGCACCGGGAGAAATAATTCCCCTATGGCGAGATATGATGTTTTGTCAGATATTTGGGGATAAGAATTATGAGTTTGCGCTTAATTATATGTTAGCAACGATTTTTGATGTTGATGTTAATGATATTAAGGGCCATTTAACTTACTTAGTTAAGGATTTAAAGAATTATAATAAGAGGCAAATGCTT
>ENA-ORLU01002123-ORLU01002123.1-human-gut-metagenome-genome-assembly--contig:-NODE-2123-length-12330-cov-3.837672_pt1 | contig 12330 bp, 15 predicted proteins | sample MGYA00243009_ERZ508833 | MGnify/ENA primary metagenome ERZ508833 (study PRJEB26277, sample SAMN04329763) | human gut metagenome | biome: human-associated habitat | host: Homo sapiens | place: USA...
CACCCGCTTGCCCCCCTGGGACAGGGTGCCGCCGTCAATCATGGGCTGCTCCCGGCCGTATACCTTGGCGGTAAATGCCAGCATGATCCGGGTGGATACGATACTGCCCACCACCGCTCCCAGAAGGCCAGTCAGGGCCGCGCCGGTGTAGTTCACCCCCTTGCCGGGGGACAGGCTGATCATATAGGTACACACGATGAAGCCCATGCCGAAGGACGTACCCAGATTGGTCAGGGCCGGAAACTGATACGCCTTGAACAGGCTTTTGAAGTAACGGTCCTGGGCCAGGGAGAGAATGGCCGGGTTGTCCGACAGGAATGTGGTCACCACGCCCACGGACGCCGCCCCCGGCAGGCCGTATACCGGCCGCATGAAGGGGTTGAGCATCCGGTTCATCAGCGACACCAGGCCAAACTCGAAATGGCCCCCATCATGACGCACAGGGCCGTCAGATACAGCACCCTATCCGTCAGAAGGACAAAGGCGGTGTTGATCATGGTGTTGATTGTGTTGCCCAGGCCCATTTTGGCGGCAAACAGCGCAAAAAAGGCCACAAACAGCACGATGAAGATGAAGTTTTCGGGTCCGATCTCCTTTTTATAGCAGGTGGGTCCCTTGTGGGTTTCTTCGGCCCCGACAGGCGGGGCCTGGGTTTCCTCGATGACAGACTGGCTCATAGCGATTTTCCTTTCTTCCTTGTCCCTATTCCACAAAATACTCCGCTTTTCGCGGAACCAATTTATCATACCGCATAAAGCGCATCCTGTAAAATAAATATATTTCGTGGGGAGCATGAGAAAAGCTTATGGCTGACAACACATATCGCATCCTGACCAAAATCGCCGAGACCGGCAGCCTGACCCGCACGGCGGAGCAGCTGAACTATACCCAGGCCCGGGTCAGTCAGATTCTGAAATCCGCCGAGAAGGAGTTCGGACTGACCTTGTTTGTTCGGGGCAAGCGGGGCGTGATGCCCACGCCGGAGTGCCGGTGTCTGCTGCCGACTTTGCAGGAGCTGGTGCGCCAGGAGCTGGTGCTTCTGGACCAGCTGGACCAGATTCGGGACCTGCGGGGCCGCACGGTGTCCAACGGCCAGATTCGGTTTCAGCTGAAGCTGGGTGACGTGGCCCATATCGATCAGTGGCTCCGGGAGGGCACCGTGGACCTGGGGCTGATGATCGACCCGGGGACCGAGGATCTGACGTTTCTGCCCCTGCTGGAGGACTGCTATTCTGTGATCCTGCCCCGGGAACATCCCCTGGCCGGAGCGGAGGAGCTGAGCCTGGAGCAGCTGCGGGAGGAATGCTTCATCCTGCTGGAGCCGGAGGTCAATGCCCCGGTGGAACCGCTGCTGCGGCAGGCCGGGGGCCGGGTGGGCTATCGGGTAAAGGATGACTACACCATTCTGGCCATGGTGGAAAGCGGTCTGGGCGTCAGTGTGCTGCCTCATCTGCTGCTGCAGCGCACGTCGTACCGGGTCCATGCCGCACGGCTGATGCCGCCGGTGGCCCGGCGCATGGGCATCCTCCTGCCCAAGGAGGGATATGTCTCCCTGGCAGCCCGGCAGTTCGTGTCGTTTTTGCGGCAGGAAGCGGAAGCGGTGGAAAAATAGCGAAAGCCTCCCTCATGGCGATGCCATGGGGGAGGCTTTTTGTTTACCTGATCTGCTGACGGACCTGGTCCAGGGGCAGGTCCTGTTCCCGGGCAATACGGGCCAGGTCCTCATATTCCGGCTTCTGCCGCCGGACGCCCCAGCCCTGAGACAGCTTCCGGGCCACAGGGCCCCAGGGTGTATCCACCGTTTCCTCCGCGCGGGACAGGGTATAGCGCCGGTGCCGGCTCTCCCGGACGCCCAGGGTGGTGGTGTGCCGCAGCAGCAGCCGGGCCATTTCCTCCCGCTGCTCCTCCTGGCACAGAACGCACAGCATCACGCCAGGCCTGGATTTTTTCATGCCAATGGGCACGGTGTACACATCCAGTGCCCCGGCTTCCAGCAGACGCTCCATAGCGAAGGCAATGTCCTCGCCGGTCATGTCGTCCAGATTGCAGGCCAGCTCATACACGTCGCCGATGTCTGCCGCCGTGTCCCCCAGCATGGCCCGCAGGCAGTTGGCCCGGGGAAAGTCCTTGTGGCCCATGCCGCAGCCCACGGCCCGCAGGGTCATCACCGGCATATCGCCGAAGCGGGTGACAAAGTGCCGCAGCAAAGCCGCACCGGTGGGGGTACACAGCTCCCCGTCGATCCCGCCGCCGTAAATGGGCACATCCCGGAGGATGTATGCCGTGGCCGGGGCAGGCACCGGCAGGATACCATGGGCGCAGCGGACAGTTCCGCTGCCCACATGGACCGGGGAGGCGATCACCTGGTCCGGTGCAAGCTCCTCCATCAGCAGGCACACCGCCGTCACGTCTGCCACGGCGTCCATGGTGCCCACCTCGTGGAAATGGATGTCCGTCACCGGCACGCCATGGACATGGCTCTCCGCCTGGGCAATGCCGTCATATACCGCCAGAATGTCCCTCCGCACCCGGTCGGACACCGGGCTCCACAATGTGGCCGAGCTCGTGTATACCGTTGTGGTGATGGTGGGCGTGCTCATGGTCGTGGGCGTGCTCATGGTCGTGGGCGTGCTCATGGTCGTGGGCGTGCTCATGGTCGTGGTCATGCTCCGTTTCCCCGTTCACCGTCACGGTGACTCGGGAGCCGGTGATGCCGCACTTTTCCGCCCGTTCCAGGCGGTATGTTACCCCGGGAATACCCAGGCCGTTGAGACGCTTGACAAATTCGTCGGGCCGGGGCAGCAGCTCCAGCAGCGCCGCCGTCAGCATATCTCCGGCGGCGCCCATGCCGCAGTCCAGATACAGGGTCCTCATTTCTTTCCCTCCATGTGATTGATCATACTGGCCAAATACCCGGCGCCGAAGCCGTTGTCAATGTTCACCACCGATACGCCGCTGGCGCAGGAATTCAGCATAGACAGCAGGGCCGACAGGCCGCCGAAGGAGGCGCCGTAGCCCACGCTGGTGGGTACTGCGATCACCGGACAATCTGCCAGGCCGCCCAGCACGCTGGCCAGAGCCCCCTCCATTCCCGCGATGGCCACGATCACCGACGCGCTCATGATATCGTCCATATGGTGCAGGGTGCGGTGCAGGCCCGCCACCCCCACATCGTACAACCGCAGCACTTCGTTGCCGTGGACCTCCGCCGTCAGGGCGGCCTCCTCCGCTATGGGAATATCGCTGGTGCCGCCGGTAGCGATAACGATGCGGCCGATGCCGTCCGGCTCCGGCACAGTGCCGATGATGCCGCAGTGGGCATCCTCGTGATAGTCCAGAGGGTATGCGGCGGCAATCTCCTGAGCCGCCTCCGGAGACAGGCGGGTGTTGAGAATGGTCCGCTGACCCCGCCGGCGCATGACGCCGATGATGCCGATCATCTGGGCCGGAGTCTTTCCCGCGCCGTAGATCACCTCCGCCGCGCCCTGGCGGATGCCGCGGTGCAGGTCCACTTTTGCATAGCCGATGTCGGTGAAGGGCTCCTTTTTCAGGGCCAGCAGCGCGTCATCCACGGACACGGTCCCCTGGCGCACGCCCTCCAGCATTTTGCGGATCTCGCTGTTCATGCTCTTGCCTCCAGGTCCAGCCATACGGCGTCGTAGTCCTGCCCCAGGCGGTCCAGGATCTCCTGCCGGTGCTCCAGCAGGTGGGGCATCTGGGCGGCGGGCAGCTGAATTTTCGCGCTGCGGCCCGCCAGGCGGACCCGGAAGTCCGTAAAGCCCAGGGAAAACAGATACGTTTCCGCCGCCTCGGTGACAGCCAGGTCCCGGGCGGTAATGGGCTGTCCGGTGGGGATGCGGGTGGCCAGGCAGGCGTATGCGGGCTTGTCCCAGGTGAAAAGTCCTGCCTCCCGGGACAGCCGTCGTATTTCGTCCTTGGTCAGGCCGCACTCCCGCAGGGGCGACCGCACCGACAGCTCCCGCAGAGCCCGCATGCCGGGGCGATCCCCGGCGTCGTCGGAGGCGTTGGTGCCGTCCAGCAGCACCGGAAAGCCGTCCTCCGCCGCTGCGGCGGCAATGGTGCGGAAGATCACGCGCTTGCAGTGGTAGCACCGGTCCGGCGGATTGGCCGTCACGGTGGGAGACGACAGCACGTCCACTTGCAGCTCCCGCAGGTCGGCGTGGAGGTCCCCGGCCAGACGCCGGGCGTCCTCCAGCTCAAACCGGGGCTGGAAAGCGGAATTCACATAATACGCCCGGACCCGGGCGCCGTAACGCAGAGCGGCATACAGCAGGTAAGACGAGTCCACCCCGCCGGAAAAGGCAATGGCCACCCGGGGATTTTCCTTGAAAAACTGTTGCAGATCCATGATTCGTCGATTCTTTCTCTTATTTTGCGCTGGGCACAATGCCCAGGATCACCAGGGGCTCCGTGCCGGTGTTTACAACGCTGTGGCTGTGGCCCTGGGGGCAGTAGTGGCACAGGCCGGGATAAACCGCCGCCTCCACGCCGTCGTCCAGGCACACGCCGGTACCGGACAGAAAATACATGACCTCGCAGCTGTCGGTGTGGGTATGAAGGCCGATGGAGGAGCCGGGCTCCAGCGTCAGCCGCAGGATCTTGCCCATACCGTCCTGAAAGATGCGGGTCTCGGCCTCCCCCTGGCCGCCCTTGAACCGGGGCTGCACCAGAGAGGGCATACGGTCAAAGTCCAACGTCATGGCCGGTCCCTCAGTTCAGGAAGTCCTTGAGCTTCTTGCTGCGGGAGGGGTGGCGGAGCTTCCGCAGGGCCTTGGCCTCGATCTGGCGGATGCGCTCGCGGGTGACGTTGAACTCCTTGCCCACCTCCTCCAGGGTGCGGGTGCGGCCGTCCTCCAGGCCGAAGCGCAGCTTCAGCACCTTCTCCTCCCGGGGAGTCAGGGTGCTGAGCACGGACACCAGCTGCTCCTTCAGCAGGGTATAGCTGGCAGCCTCACTGGGCTCGGACGCGCCCTCATCGGGGATGAAGTCGCCCAGATGGGAGTCCTCCTCCTCGCCGATGGGGGTCTCCAGGGACACGGGCTCCTGGGCGATCTTCAGAATCTCCCGGACCTTGTCCACAGGCATGTTCATCTCCTCGGCGATCTCCTCGGGAGAGGGATCGTGGCCCAGCTCCTGAAGCAGCTGACGGGATACGCGGATGACCTTGTTGATGGTCTCCACCATGTGGACGGGGATGCGGATGGTGCGGGCCTGGTCGGCGATGGCGCGGGTGATGGCCTGACGGATCCACCAGGTCGCATAGGTGGAGAAGCGGAAGCCGCGGTCGCAGTCGAACTTCTCAGCCGCCTTGATGAGGCCGATGTTGCCCTCCTGGATGAGGTCGAGGAAGGCCAGATTGTGGCCCACATGCTTCTTGGCGATGGAGACCACCAGACGGAGGTTCGCTTCGCTCAGGCTGCGGCGGGCGTTCAGGCCGTCGCGGCGGATCTTCAGCAGCTCCTGACGGCGCTCCTCGGTCAGGGGGCCGTTCTCCACAGCCTCCATGGCCTCTTCTTCCGCAGCCTTCTCCTCGGCGTCCTCGCTGGACTTCTCGTTGCCCTCTTCGTCGATGTCCTCGGTGTAGCTGCGGCTGTTCTCGTCCTCCTCGAAGGAGAAGCGGGCGCTGTTCTTCTTGATGTACTCCGGCGCACCGTACTTCTGACGGTCCGCCTGCAGGATATGGGCAGCCTCGGCACCGGAGTGGATGCGCTTGCTCAGGTCCTCTTGCTGCTCTGCGCTCAGCAGGTGGATCTGGCCGATCTGCTTGAGGTAGTTCTTCACCGGGTCGTCCAGCAGCTCATCCATCGCAGCCTTCAGGTCGGCGGGGTTCTCCTCGGCGGCCTCTTCCTCGTCGTCGCCGCCCAGACCCAGCTCGTCGCTGTTGTTCTCGGCGTTCTCCACCTCGGCGATGATGCTGTCCACGTCCAGATTCACATCGGCGTCGGCCTCATCCTCGATGATCTTGATGCCGCGCTCTTCAAGGAGCGTATAGAGCGTTTCCACATCCATCCTGCACTGTGCGGCCAACGTCTTGGCCTCCTGTGCCGACAGGGTGCCCTCGCCTTTCGTCAACAGTTCCTTCAAAGTCATGCCCATTTCGCTCTCTCCTTCTCACCACGGGAAAGCCTCCCCGCAGGTGAACTTGTCTCATAGTTTCGGCCCTGCTGCATCAGATCACAAGGCCTCCGTTGACGCCAAACACCTGTCCGGTGATGTAGCCGGCGTCCTCTCCGGCGAGGTACAGCAGAAGCTTTGCCACCTCTTCGGCGGTGCCGAGGCGCCCCACCGGGGTCTCCTCGGCCAGTGCCGCTTTGTCCTCAGCAGTGAACGAGGCCATCATATCGGTGTCGATGACGCCGGGAGCCACACAGTTCACGGTGATGCCGCTGGGACCTTCTTCTTTTGCCAGAGCCTTGGTCAGGCCGATGAGGCCCGCCTTAGCGGCGGAATAATGCACCTCGCAGCTGCCGCCGGTCTGGCCCCACATACTGCTCACGGTGAGGATACGGCCCGCCTTGCGGCGGATCATCCCGGGCAGGGCCAGCTGGCAGAGGTTGAACGCACCGGTCAGGTTGACATTCAGCATCCGCTGCCACTCCTCCGGCGTGATGTCGGTGAACAGCTTCTGCTGGGCGATGCCCGCGTTGCTCACCAGCACATCCAGATGGCCCAGCGCCTGCTCGGCGGCGCGGAAGGCCAGCTCACAGCTGGCCCGGCTGGCCACGTCACACTGGACGGCCAGCACGCCCGGCAGCTCTTTCTCCAGCGCTGCCGCCGCCTCTGCGTTGGTGTGGTAGAACACCGCCACCCGGTAGCCTGCCGCGTAGAACACACGGGCCGCAGCGGCGCCGATGCCCCGGTCGCCGCCCGAGATGAGGACGGTGCGGCCATTCGCCGCCGGGGCGGCGGGCTGCGGCAGTCCCACAGGCTCCGGTTCTGGTTCCGGCGCAGCGCTGGCCGGAATTTCCCTCGTTTCCTGCTCCAGCGGTGCGGCCTCGGCCGCTTCCTCCCGCTCGGGCAGAGTCGGCCTGCGCTGTTCCTTCTTCGGCCCGGCGTCTGCCAAGTCGAACGTCAGCTCAAATTCGTCGTTGTACAAGAGTCAAACCCTCCTGTCCACTATTTTCGGCCGCAGCGCCTCTTCGTGTCAAAGCCTCTGCGGCGGGAAAGGAAACAGCTTCCCCCACCCCGCCGGAGCTGCGCTCTGCTCACTTTTTCCGGTCTAGGCCGGCTCTGCGGCGCGCCCGGCGGCATTTGTGTGGTTTCGACAAGTTTCCATTGAATAATATAGCACAATCGGGCGAAAAAAGAAAGTGGGCACCGGCGATTTTTTCACGCAGTTCCCACTTTTTTCACAGATTCAGGGGGTCACGGGCGGTTTCCAGTGGGGCTTTGCGGCCCGCTTGGCCCGCAGCGAGACGAAAAACGCCTGCAAAAGCTGCTGTGCCTCGTCGGCCCGCAGCCCTTTTTCGATGACGGGGTGATGGTTGAAGGGCTGGGCGAAGAGGTCGGTCACAGAGCCGCAGCAGCCCGCCTTGACGTCGGCTGCGCCGTACACCACCCGCTTGATGCGGCTGTTGATGATGGCCCCGCTGCACATGGGGCAGGGTTCCAGCGTGACGAACAATTCGCACTGCCACAGCCGCCAGCCGCCCAGCTTTTTGCAGGCCGCGTCGATGGCCAGCAGCTCCGCGTGGTGGAGGGCGTTCTTTTCGGTCTCCCGGGTGTTGTGGGCGGCGGCGACGATCTCTCCATCCTTTGCCACCACAGCCCCCACCGGCACCTCGCCCAGCGCGGCGGCTTTCCGGGCCTCGTCCAGCGCGGCCCCCATCAGCTCAAAGTCGGTCATCCCATTCCCCTTTCCGCCAGCCGTGCGGCAAACACGAGGCAGTTGTTTATCATATGAAGTGCGCAGCCGGGCCATACGCTCCGGGCTTTCCGGGCCGCCCAGCCGAAGATAAGGCCCATGCCCAGCGCATAGGCCCGGGCCGTCCAGCTGCCGTGCAGGCCCGCAAAGAGCAGCGCCTGCACCACGACAGCCGCCTTGCCGCCCAGTGGCTGCAAAAGATAGAGTGCACCGCCCCGGAAGGCCAGCTCCTCCGCCAGCGGGGTCACAAGGCAGATGCGCAGCGCCGCCCACCCGAGGGCCGCGCCCTCGGGCAGAGCGCTCTGTTCCTCCGGGAAGAACAGCTGCGCCCCCACTGCCAGCAGCGCCCAGAGCACCGCCGCCTCCGTCAGGACCCGGCACTGGGCGGCGAGAGACGGCTTTTCGGTCTTCTTTTTCGGTCTTTCCACGGTGCACCCTCCTGTCGGCGGACATTGTACCATACTACCGTCCTGTTTTGCAAGCAGTTTTTTCGCTCATTCGAAGAAATTTTGCTCAAAAGATTGACATACTATCCAACCTTCTGGTATACTTTGTACGACTTTTTATGAATTTATCGTCTTCCGATAAACAAGACTGAACCGCACCCATGGAGGTACCAACCACATGATACGCATTCTTACCGATTCTGCATCCGACATCCTGCCCGCCGAGGCTGCAACGCTGGGCGTGGATGTCATCCCCCTCAACGTCACCCTCGAGGACGGCACCGTCATCCGGGACGGCGTGGACCTGACCCCCAGCGAATATTACGCACACATGGCCGCCTGCAAGAAGCTGCCCACCACCAGCCAGCCCAGCCCTGAGCTGTTCGAGAAGTTCTACGCCGAGGCCGCAGCAGCCGGGGACGAGGTCGTGGGCATCTTCCTGTCCCATGAGCTTTCCGGCACCTACCAGTGCGCCAAGCTGGCCGCAGACCTTGCCAACGTAGACAACGTCGTCTTCGTGGACAGCACGAATGTCTGCCTCGGCGAAGCCCTGCTGGTGCGTCTGGCCGTCCATCTGCGGGACATCGGCAAGTCCGCCGTCCAGATCGCAGCCACCCTTGAGCACGCCAAGGAGCATCTGCACCTCGTCGCCGCCATCGACGACCTGAAATACCTGCGCAAGGGCGGCCGTCTGCCGGCCGCCGTAGCCGTGGCGGGCGGGATGCTGGGCATCAAGCCCCTCATCACCCTCAAGGAGGGCAAGGTGGCGATGGCGGGCAAGGCCCGCGGCCTGCCCGGCGCTTACGTCGCCCTCTTCAAGAAGATCGAAGAACTGGGCGGCATCAACCCCCGCTTCGACTCTCTGGCCGGTTACACCGTCAGCACCCGCGAGGTGGCTCCCATCCAGACCTATCTGGTCGATAATCTCGGCCTTCCCGAGCCGCTGGTGCGCCAGATCGGCTGCGTCATCGGCACCCACGCAGGCCCCGGTGCCTTTGGTCTGGCTTTCTTTGACAACGGGCTTATCATCGACTAAAGAGATCCACAGAAAAAGGCTGCCGTGCATCCGCACAGCAGCCTTTTTTGTTCTGTTTACAGCATATCCGTGACCAGCTTGCCCAGCAGGAGCACCAACACCACGAGCATCATGGGGCGGATGAACTTTGCGCCCTTGGTCAGGGCGAAGTGGGAGCCGATGATGTTGCCGACGATGCCGCTGATGGCGCAGGGGATGCCCACCGTAAAGACCACCAGACCGCTGCTCAGATAGGTGAAGAGGCTGGCGTAGTTGCTGGCAAGGTTCAGCACCTTGGCGTTGCCGTTGGCGGTGCGCAGGTCGAAGCGCATCAGGCTGGTAAAGGCAATGATGGCAAAGGTTCCCGTGCCCGGGCCAAATATGCCGTCGTACAGGCCGATGCCAAGGCCGATGCCCAGCGCCAGCAGGGTCTTTTTCAGGTCTATGGTGCCGTCGTCCCGGTTCTCATCCGGGAGGTTGCGCCGCCACAGGATAACGACCGCCGCGATGGGCAGGATGATGAACATCATCGCCTGCAGCACCTCATCGCTGAGCATCAGGACGATGTGCGCCCCCAGTGCGCTTCCCACAAAGCTGCCGACGGCGGCGAGGACGCCCACCTTGACATTCATCGCGCCATTCCGGAAGAAGCTGGCGGTGGCGAAGGTGGTGCCGCAGGCGGCGCTGAACTTGTTGGTGGCGTAAGTATAGTGGGGCGGCAGACCCGCAAAGAGATAGGCCGGCAGGCTGATGAGTCCGCCGCCGCCTGCTGCCGAATCGACAAAGCCCGCAAAGCCGGTCATAAGCACCAGAAACGCCATCATCGGCAGGCTGATTTGAATACCCATTGTTATAATTTCCTTTAATATTCCTATTTTCGATTGATCTTTACTTGTAAAGCTCACCCTCGCAGGCCAGGATCTGGTCGAGGATCATCCGGGACACCCGTGCGCCATAGACCATCGAGGGGTGGTCGTTGTACTCGATGATGTCGTGGAAGTCCTTATTCATCAGGACGATGACATACTCGCCGTAGGGGGTGTGGACGATGCCGCCGTCGTTGCGGCAGGCGTTCATGCTGCCGCTCTTGCTGGCCACCCAGATCAGCTCCGGCTCACCGGTCTCCTCGCAGTCGAGGTAGAACTGGGGGAAATCGTGGGTGAGCATGGTGTTGTAGTGCTGCTGACGGAAGATGGCCAGCATCTCGGCGCTGGCCTCGGCGCTGACGAGAGTGCCCTTCGCCACCTGCGCAAAGAGGGAGGCATAATCCCGGGGCGTCGTGGTGCCGAGGTCGGCGTAGAGGTAAAAGTGAAGGGGGTTGTGCAGGACGGTGTGGGCAAAGCCCATCTCCCGGATGCAGGCGTTGATGACATCCAGCCCCAGATAGTCGATGACCATGTTGGTGGCGATGTTGTCCGAGCAGATGATCATCATGGTGGCGGCGTCCTTGACCTTCAGGCTCGCGCCCACCCCCAGTGCCCGCAGCATCCCCGAGCCATCCACGAAGTGCTCCGGCTTGTAGGTGATCTTTTCCTCGAGGCTGGCCTTGCCCCGGCTGGCCTGCAGATACAGGGCCGCGAGGATGTACGCCTTGATGGTGGAAGCCGTCTCGAACTCCTCGTCGGCCCCGATCTCCACCGTGTGGCCGTGCAGGTCGTCCACAAAGACGCTCATCTTCCCCTGATAGGAGTAAAGCTCCGCCGCAATGCGCTTTTCCAGCGTCATGTTTTTATCCATATCGGAATCTCCTTATTCTTCTCTACTCAGCGTTGTCACGTCCTGTCGAAACCGCGCCATATTGTCCAGTATACCGCAGTGCGGCGGGAAAGTCCACTCTCTCAGAGATTCTCTTCGAAGAACCGGCGGGCGTTACGGTAGAAGATATCCTCCACCTCGTCCTCGGTGAAGCCCTCGCGGCGGAGGGCCTCCGCCAGCAGCGGGAGCTTCGAGCAGTCGTCCATCTCCAGCTTTCCGCCAATGCCGTCGAAGTCGCTGCCCAGACCAATGATGCTGATGCCGCCCACCTGCTTGAAATGGGCCGCGTGCTTTGCCATCAGGGCCGTGGTGCTGCGGCAGAGCTTTTCTTCCGGCTGGTGGTCGAGGAAGCCGCTGCAGTAGTTGAGGCCCACAAGGCCGCCCTTATCGGCCAGTGCGCGGATCATCTCGTCGGTGAGATTGCGGCAGTGGGGCGCGAGGGCGCGGCAGTTGGAGTGGCTGGCCGCAAAGGGACGGGTGGAGTGCTCGACAATGTCCCAGAAGCCCTTGTCGGACAGGTGGCTCACATCCGCAATGAGATGCAGCCGCTCCATCTCGGCGAGGAACTCGAAGCCCTTCTCCTTCAGGCCCGTCTCGGTGTTGGGGGCACAGGGCCAGATGTCGCCGCCCCCGCCGGGCACGACGTTTGGGCTTGCAAGCTCATTCTCGTGGTTCCACGTCAGGGTCATCATCCGGACGCCCAGCTCGTACAGCCGGCGCAGCACGCCGAGGCTGCCCTTGCAGCAGCCGCCCTCTTCGATGGTGAGCATTCCGCTGATCTTACCCTCGGCGGCGTTTTTGCGGATGTCAGAGGGGCGATACACCGGCGCAATTTCCTCCGGGTATTTTTCCATGATGCGCTTGAAGACGTCGATCTCTTCCAGCGCCGTCACCAGCGGGTCGGCACCGGGGGTCTTATCGCCCAGATTGACGAAGGCGGCAAAGCATTGGAGCATATAGTCGCCTTTTTTCAGCTTCTGCAGGTCGATGTGCAGATCGTTCTCCGCAAAGCTCTTGGGTGCGCCCGCCTTTTCGGCGTAGCGCAGCTCGCTTAAAGTGTCACAATGTAAATCGAAGACTTTCATTTTGGTTCTCCTTTGTTAAAGGGAAGGTGATGCTTCCGTTAAGCTTATTTTTTTATAAACGGCTTCGCGCGCCTGTGCGCGGGGCAAATCGCTTTTTCATTAAGGCTAATGTTCTCTTTTGCGTGCCAAAAGAGAACCAGAAAA
>ENA-ORLU01002124-ORLU01002124.1-human-gut-metagenome-genome-assembly--contig:-NODE-2124-length-12315-cov-3.912813_pt1 | contig 12315 bp, 8 predicted proteins | sample MGYA00243009_ERZ508833 | MGnify/ENA primary metagenome ERZ508833 (study PRJEB26277, sample SAMN04329763) | human gut metagenome | biome: human-associated habitat | host: Homo sapiens | place: USA...
TCCGATTACGGTGCAACGCTGGTACAGGTGATCGTACCGGACAAAGAAGGCAAGCCGTGTGATGTTGTGCTTGGATATGATGAGGCAGCAGGATATGAAGAAGGAGATCTGTTCTTCGGTGCAATTGTCGGGAGAAGTGCAAACCGTATCGGAGGAGCATCCTTTGAACTGAACGGAGTGACCTATCAGCTTGAAAAGAATGATAATGGCAATAATCTCCACAGCGGAATGGATTTTTATAACCAGAGAATGTGGAAGGTAAAAGAAACCGCAGATGATTATATTACATTTGAACTGGACAGCCCGGATGGTGATCAGGGATATCCGGGAGCTGTACATATTGAGGTAACATATACTCTGACAGAAGACAATGCAGTGAAGATCGCTTACCATGCAGTTCCGGATGCAGATACTCTGATCAACATGACAAATCACAGCTATTTTAATATGGATGGACATGCATCAGGAGATGTACTGGATCAGGAAGTATGGATTGATGCAGATGCATTTACCAGAGCCGATGCCGAGTCTATTCCGACAGGCGAGATCACACCGGTAGAAGGAACACCGATGGATTTCCGCACAAAGAAAGCAATTGGCAAAGAAATCGAGACAGATTATGAAGCACTGAATTTCGGGAAAGGATATGATCATAACTGGGTTCTGAACAATAAAGGAGAATTTGCGAAAGTGGCAGAGATGTCCTCGGAAGAGAGCGGAATCACTATGGAAGTTTATACAGACCTTCCGGGAATGCAGCTTTATACAGGCAACTTTATTGTTGATGCCAAAGGAAAAGGCGGGGCGCATTACCACAAACGCCAGGCAGCCTGCTTAGAGACACAGTTCTTCCCGGATGCAATCCATAAAGAGAATTTTGCCGGGCCGGTATGCAAGAAGGGCGAAACTTACGAAACAACAACGATGTACAAGTTTATATAACAACAGATAAGCCGAAAAGGTGCCATGGACATAAAAATCCATGACACCTTTTTTGAAAGCCTGGATAGCCGCGGTCTTAAATGCCATTTCCGAAGAATCTACCGGATGATAGGATCCATCATACAGTACCGCTTTGACACCAACTACCGGATATGCCGCCAGCGGTCCTTTGCCTACGGATTCCTGAATACCTTTTTCCACTGCCGGGAAAAAGTTCTTCGGTACTGCTCCGCCTACGACTTCTGTTGCAAACTCATAGGGCTTCGTCAGATCGCCGGAAGGTGAAAAACGCATTTTTACATGACCGTACTGACCGTGTCCTCCGGACTGTTTCTTGTACTTATATTCCACATCGGACTGTTTCTTGATAGTCTCTTTGTATGCGATCTTCGGTCTGGACAGCTCAATCTCTACTTTGTATTCGTTTAACAGACGGCTGACCACGATATCCAGGTGCTGGTCACCCATGCCGTAAAGTAAGGTCTGGCGGTTCTCCGCATCGTTCACCACCCGGATGGTCAGATCTTCATGAGTCATCTTCTGCAATGCCTGGGATATCTTATCCACATCCGCCTTGTTCTTCGGCTTATACCGCATGTAGGTATAGGGAGTGGAAATATCGAACTTGCCGTATTTAATAGTCGTTGCCTTGGTCGAGAGACTGTTGCCGGTTCTCGCTGCGGTCAGTTTCGCCAGTGCTCCGATATCTCCGGCATGCAGTTCGCTGACTTCAATGGGCTTATTGCCCTGCAGTACATAGATTTTGCCGATCTTTTCCTCAATGTCACGGTCTACGTTGTACAGCAGGTCGTCGGTCTTAAGTACACCGGAGTTTACCTTGATCAGAGAGTATTTTCCGATGAAAGGATCCACTATGGTCTTCCAGATATAGGCGGATTTTGCCTTGGCGAAATCGTAATCCGCATGGTAAATCTCATTGGTCTTTAAATTGATGCCCGCCACTTCTCTGTTCTCGGGGCTGGGCATGTATTTGACAATATCATCTAACAGTGTGTACATACCCTGACACAGGATGTTGGAACCCATGGTCATGGGAACGATGCTGCCATCGCAGACATTTGTACGGAGTGCTGCACGGATCTCTGCCTCAGAGAAGGTCTCTCCGCCGAAATACCGCTCCATGAATTCTTCACTGGTCTCGGCTACGGCTTCCATCAGAGTATCACGGCAGATCTGCAGGTTGGCCTGGCTGTAATCCGGTACCTCACAGGGAACAACTTCCTTACCCTCCCAGCGGTTACCGCTCTCAGTGATAACATTGATGTATCCTACGAATTTCTCGTTCTCACGGATTGGCAGATGAAACGGTGCCATCTTCTTGCCGTACAGATTAGTCATATCTTCCACTACCTGACGGAAGGAGGCATTATCCACGTCCATGTTGGAGACATAGATAAAACGGGGCAGCTTGTATTTCTCGCAAAGCTCCCATGCCTTCTGGGTGCCGACTTCGATGCCGGACTTGCCGTTAACTACTATGATGGCTGCTCCTGCGGCACTGACTGCCTCTTCCACTTCTCCCACGAAATCAAAATAACCCGGTGTATCAATAATATTGATTTTGTATCCTTCCCACTCAATGGGGATCACGGAGGTACTGATAGAGAAATGACGTTTCTGTTCTTCTTTACTGTAATCGCTAAGGGTATTGCCGTCATCTACCTTGCCCATACGGGAGGTGATACCGGACAGATAACCAAAGGCTTCTGCAAGACTGGTCTTGCCACTGCCGCCATGGCCCAGTAATACTACGTTACGGATCTTGTCTGTTGTGTAAATATTCATATCCCATCCTCCATTTATTCTGCATTTTGGGTATTTTGTCCAGCCGTTGGATTGGATTTTTAACCCCTTACGTGTATTTTACTAAATATATGCTTCTATTACAAGTAAATATTGTTAATTATTTCATATTTTTGTAAGTTGTCAGAACTTTGCAGCATGAATAATTGGACAAGACAGGTAAATTGAGAGTTAGTGAAACAAATCCACGAACGCCCATGGCGGACGGAATGTCCTTCCTCGATGTAAGGTCTCCCGGTGGGAATTTTCTGACGAAAAGTGAGTAGCGGTTCTAAACCGCACGGGCACGGCTCCAGTTGCCATCCATGGCAACGTCCGCCTGTCGCGAACGTCCTGTTCGCTCCACCCTGTTTTTCTACACTTTTCGAGAAAATATCACCACCTCCCGACAAACATCCTCGGAAGGACATTCCGTCCGCCATGGGCGTTCTGCATTTTGGAAAGTTTAAAAAAAAACAGTAGCCCCGGCTGGGTATAAGAATAAGCAGTGCCGTAAGCAGACGTCGGTACCATAGCGTCCTAAGGGACGCATTGCGGTCGTATTGTGACCGCTTATGTACCGCTACGCTCTGCGACAGAGCGCGAGCGTGCCGCGTTTCTTATACCCTGCCAAGGGCTACGGGATTATTTCACTAACTTTCAATTTACAGCATTCCAAGCGCCGATAGCAACGCACCGATGATAATGCAGAAATCTGAGCAGTTGAATACGATCTTGCGGAACGCCTGCCATTTCACCGGGAAGCTCACATAATCCACCACATAACCTCTGCGAAGGCGGTCATAGGTATTGCTGAAGGCACCACCAAGCAACAGCGATAGTCCCAGTCGCAGCAAATTGTTGCCTCGATGTCCCAGACTCACGATAAAGACAACGGTCAATATCAGTGTAAACGCCAGTGAAACAACAGCCACCAGACGCCTTCTCTTCTGTCCGGCATTGAGCATCATGCCTTTGTTGTGATGCTTGCGGATCAGAAGTTTCCCCCTGCAGATCTCTCGTTCTTCCCGCTCGTCCACATGCGACTCTATATAATTTTTTAAGAAAAAATCTCCCCAGAAAATTCCTGCCAGTATCGCAAGGCATACCACTGTCATATATTCCGCTCCTTTTTCACGCCGTCCGTATTTCCCCGTGCAATCCGCTCATTTGCGCTCTGCTTTCCGATTCTTTATCTTCAGAAACGCCAGAAGTGCCCCATACAATACTCCGGCCACAGGCCATACGACCCAGGTAATGTCCCAACGCATTGTCGGCAGGCTGATGGCCAGATAAAGCGCTGTCCAGACACACCAGTAAATTGCTGTCACATGCTCATACTTCCGGTTAACTGCCTTATTCTCCACAGTATAATCCCCCTCCTGAAGCAATTTCTGATAACCGCCCCAGATAATACCGGACCACACGAACAGCCATACAGCGATCGCCACTACAATGAGCAAAGCATCCGTAGCAAGGATTACCGCATAACCATTATTCCCGAAAAAAATAGATACTGCCAGCAACGGTACCACTCCCAGAATACACAATACAACACCCAGGGTTATGCAGATCCGGTAGGTTCCCGCAAATGTTTCTTTTGCTTTCTCCACGATTCCGGACACCCCATATTGCAATGTCAGCTTTTCTTTTTCCAGATATTCATATTTATTATACGGGATTCCGGTGAGAAGAAATACCGCTACCGCAACTACCACCATCAGTAACAGTACGATGAGACCGATTCCTCCTGCGACATTTTCTGTAACCGCTCCTCTTTTGGCACCTGCCATTCCCAACAACCACAACAATACAACAGGAGAGAGCACACATAAGGATACCGCCGGAGCAATCCGGGCAGCATATTTTTTCGTAGCTTCCAGAAACGTATTGGCTTCCTCCACCGTGATCACTTTGCCCTCTGTGATCTCCGGTGTCATTCCATCGGTGAATTCCGTCTCTTCCATTTCATCTTTTAATAGGTAATCCGTAGTAACTCCGAACAACTGGCTCATACTGACAATACGTTCCAGATCCGGGATTGAGGCTCCGCTCTCCCATTTGGATACAGACTGTCTGGAAATGTCCAGGCGTTCTGCCAGTTCCTCCTGGGACCACCCATATTTCTTACGCAACATTATTATTTTTTCTGACAGGATCATTTTCATTCTCTCCTTCTTTTATTAATGTTTTCTTGTGCACACATAGATCGTCGACATAGGAAAATCATAACAAAAGAGCCGGTTGACAACTACCAAGTGCCCTTGAAATTTTGTCAACCGGCAGTTGCGTTTCCGGATTTTTCTGAAATTTTCAGCAATATTACTGTACTTCACGGATCAGACAGTATTGCTTTAACGGGAAATTCTTCTCCATCACACCATATACCTTGAATCCAAATTTTTCATAAAATTCCACGTTTTTTGGATTATGAGTCTCCAGGGAGATCATCAGCTTGTGCTTCTGGGCATAGCCAATGGCTTCCTCCAGAAGTTCCGCCGCGATCCCATGATGCTGCATGGATGGATCCACCGCCAGATAAATGATATGCAGACGCTGATTCTGATGCAGTTGATCCGTCCAGCTGGAATTCAGATAATCCTCACCCTTCATAAAATTCCGAAATGTCTTTAACGAAGGATCCTCCTTGATCAGATAGGAATCCGTCTGTAAAGCAGCCATGGCCTCTGTAAAATAGAACTGAAATACATTGTACGGCTCCGCTTCATCCGATACCACCAATACACTGTTCAGATCCGCGCTGTCTGCGAAGATCTCACAGGTCGCATAAAATTCATCCATGTCACATTTAAACAGCTCCGGCATCAGATTTTTACGGACTTCCGGATCCGGAATCAGCGTCTCGTACAACGGATCGTGTGCAAAGCACTGATTCAGCATTTTCTCCACTTTCGGAAGGTCTTCCTTCTGCACACGATATAACTTATCACTTTCCATAATTGTATTTACTGTTATCTCCTTATTATGATGATGTCAGTCCCCAGCTTTGTTGTCTGTGGATCGTTCCGTGCTCTGCTCTCGCCATCATTACAATTCGAATATCTCTGTCACAGATCTCTCCATTTGTTGCACGATATTCATCAGGCTGACCACAAGCTTGCTGCATGCATGCTCCAGGCTGGTAATTTCTTCCCGGTAGTCCATTTCCTTCATACCGGATCCTGTCAACATCTCCAGTTGTTTTTCTTTTTGTAGAAGCTGCTTGACCGTTCCATATAGATTTTCATGCTCCGGCAGCCTTCCGTAACCCCATTTCAGGCGATCCTTCGGCTGATGGAATACATAATCCGTAAAATGCCTATATACTTCTTCATCAAAATTAAAGGCATAGGCATTGTTGTCTACCTGATAAAGCTTACGAAGTGCGGAGGAAAGTCTCTGTTCCTTCAGATTTCTCACCGCTCCGCCCAGAAGTCTCAGATTTGCACTGCATATCTCATGAGGATACAACACATTTCCGTACCAGTCAATCCGCACAAAAGCGTCCTGCTCCTGTTGGAACCTTGCGAGCAGCTTCTGTTCCAGCGGTCTGATCTGCCGGAAAAGTTTCTCCGCCTCGTCGTATTTTCCATCTCTAAGCAACTGTTTGTAGTTACGGTTGTATTCCTCTACCGCTTCATATTCCTCCCGGCATCTTCTAAGTGCCCGGTCACTTAAAATCTCCAGTTCCTCAATTTTTTCAAGCAAAACCCGTTTTTTCTCTCCCAGCTGCCCCGCCACATCGGCGCGGTAGCAGATCTCCCGACACTGTTCCAAGCCCTTGCGAATCCGCTGCACCACCGGTGAAAACTGCAACGGTACCACTGCCGTTTCATCGAGCGCCAGGATCAGCAGAGCAAACAGCTCGTGATGCAGACGATATACCTGTTCATCATAAAACTCATCGTTGTCAAACTGGGAATGGTAGTGGGTCTCCATAAAGCTTCCGCCGGTGAAATCATTTACCATGGACGGTACACCTGCGATCGCCATGGAAAAATCATCCGACCAGGTCTCGATCGGAGATGTCACTGCTGTCTCTTCCGGATAGGCTATCGTCAGATTCGGCAGATCCGCAAGATATTCCTCCAGAAAGCTGACGTATTCATAGCAGCTGCGGATCCTCGCTCTGGTACCATGCGCTAACGCAGGAAGCTCAAAGTTCAGATCTGCGATCACCTTGCCCACCCATTCGGGATGTGCGGTGAATATCTGCTCATAAGCTCCCGTAGACCAGTCGAAATTGGAATCCACCACGCCCCATTCCTCGGATGCCATGGCACAGATCACAATGGTATTGTTCGGTTGAAAACCACTGTCCCGCAACGCCTTTGCAATACCAAACATCAAGGCGACCGCTGTATTGTCATCCTGGAATCCGTCAAAATAGGAATCATAGTGTGCAGACAAAAGCACCATGCGGTCCGGATGTTTCCCGGGAATCTTACCCACAATATTATAAGTCGTGCAGTTTCTGGTCACCCTGGATTCCGCATCAAAGGTGACCGTTATTTCCTCCTGATCACGCAGCAGCTCCAACAGGCCTGCCGCATCTTTTCTGGAAATGGAAAAAGCGGGAGCATCCTCCGGTCCGGCGATATCCTGTGCATTCAGAGCTTCATCGTCGATTTCACCGTAGCCGCCGCTCTGCACTGCGATCAGGGCTGCGGCTCCTTTCAGATGTGCCTGGTATACCGGATAATTGATCCACCACTCATCTCTCTGGTTAATCTCCACCAATACCAGTTTATCCCTGACATCTTTTCCATGATAGTCCGTCTCCGTTCCTTTTCCCAGATACATCATGGAAAATTCCTTCGGGCCATCGGTGACAAAGGTTGTCTGATAGGCTCCCAGCTCTGCTGACACGGTCTCCCCGGCCACATTCGTGTAGCTTAACGCTGCCTTATGAAATTCCCAGCCGTCTACTGTCACAGCATCCTTTGTAACCTCAGACAGTCCGATTTTTTCCATTTCTGTCTTCAGCATCTCTCCGGTCTCAAATTCTGCCTTAGAACCCGCCGGGCGATACCCCAGTGTCGGATGTGACCGGTATTGTTCCATTCGTTTTGCCAGTTCATACGAATACGGTATATCCAGATTCTGTAACACCTTTTTCTGTAAAGTCACCCCGTTGTCATGCATATTCTGTCACTCCTGTTTCTATCCTGTCCGTTCTGTCACAGGAACCGTTACTTATTTTTTTACCATAGAATTCATATTTTCAGTAATTTTCTGCAGAATCTCTCTGTTTCTCTCTTCCGCTTCCAGTGTCTCACTGGCATGGGCAGACACTTCTTCCGTAGTCGCTGAGATTGTCTGAATGGAATCCACGATCTCCTGGTTGGCTGTTTTCAGAGCTTCTACTGTCTGAAGCATCTCACCCAGATTATCCACGATCGTATAGCTGCTGTCTTCAATTGCCGTGAAACTGTCCGCCGCGCGCATCGTTCCTTCCCTTTGGCTGCCGATGCCGTCTATCATCTGACGGATGACCGTCACCACTTCTCCAATCGCTCCGGATACATTTTGGATCAACTCCGCGATGTTGCCGGTAGCATCCTTTGTCTGGGTGGCCATTCCCGAAATCTCCGTCGCCACTACGGAGAAACCGCGGCCGGCTTCACCGGCTCTGGCTGCTTCTATACTGGCATTCAGCGCCAGAAGACTGGTCTGATTAGCTATTTTGCTGATGATTTCCACGATGGAATGCATCTCCTGCATATAATGATCCAGCGTTTCCAGCTTCTGTGCCGCCAGTTCACTGTTTCTTGCAGAATCCTCTGCCTGCTCCTTCAGACCTGTCATCTCTTCTTTTCCGGCATCCAGCATTTCTATCGTATGTTCCATATTGCTTCCGATCGTCTCTGCCACTTCACCCACAGTATTTACTTTTTCCTGAATAGCCTCCGTCTGGGACGTCTGCTGCTGAATCGCCGCTGCAGACTCCCCGGAACCTGCAGACACCTCCTCCATGGCTGTTTTGGTACTGTCAAAAGCAGTTTCCAGTTTATTCAATTCCGCTGTGATATCAGCTACTGAAGTCTCCATCCGGCTGCTCATTTCCATGACTTCACGCAAGGTTGCTTCCGCGCGGTCCTGCGCAGCTGTAATGCTCTCTATATTTTCATCGGTGTTCTTCTGGTTGGATATGGTAGCATAGATGGATGTAATGCACAGCAGAATCATTACCGAAATCTGTATAAATCCTGCGTCCTGCCCCAGATAGCCAAATCCCCCTTGTGTGGCTCCCAGGAGCACCACCAGGATATTCTCTACCACCGTCCCCACATTAATAAGTGCAAATGCCTTGACATCATGATAAGGCATGACTGCAAACATCATGGGAATTACAAATGCATACACCATATTGCACTGTGCCGTAAAAAGCAGCACCGTATAAAACAGTGCAAATCCGATCAGTGACAGGTGTTTTATAGCTTTTGTCGCATGATCCCTCTTCCAACAAATTAATTCCGCAAGAACCGGTATGATTCCCAGAAGCATCAGCACTGCCAATATCGGAGCCGACACTGTGTGATTAGCGAATCCGATCACGCTAATGAAAAGCATACATGCATTGATCACACCATGTGCTATCATGGCCACCCGGTTACTTCGTTCCAACTCTTTCATTTGCATTCTCCTTCTCTCCCGTATGATATTATGCCAGGCTCAAAAAGTCTAAGCCCATATGAGCTTGCTCATAAGTGGGTGAAAGACCTTAAATTCATAACGTAATTCCTCACATCCCTTATATTGTAATTCATGATGGTATCCCCGTCAATAAAGCACACGAAAATGCAGTCCGGTTTTCTATGAAAAACGGACTGCATTTTCTGTCATTTATATGTTATCTCCCTGCCGGACAGCTTCCGGCACCCTCTTTATACCTTGAAAACATCCAGTACCTTTTCCAACTTGTCCGCTAATGCCAGCAGGTTCTCAGAAGAATTCATCAGTTCTGTCATGGTATCACTCATGCCATGAGCCGCCTGCATGGTACTGTCTGCGGATGCTGCATTCTGTTCGGAGATTGCCGACAATCCTTCCACTACATCACGGATCGCGCTTCCGGACTGTCCTAAGACATCCATCTTCTCCCGGATACCGCCGATATGCTGCAGGGAATTCTCCACACCATCCGCTACTGCCGCAGTCTTCACACCGGTCTCCTCTAACTTGCTCTGCTGGTGATTCATGTTGGCTTCCACTTCACCCATGATCTCCACCATTCTGCCGGAAGACTCCATGATATTTTGGATGATCTGCTCGATCTCGGTTGCGGAGCGCTTAGACTGGTCAGCCAGCTTGCTGATCTGCTCTGCTACCACTGCAAAACCTCTTCCCGCTTCTCCGGCTCTGGCTGCTTCAATGCTGGCATTCAGTGACAGCAGATCTGTCTCGTCCGCAATATCCTGAATCATGGATACTGCCTTGGTGATATTCTGAATTGCTCCGTTCATATCCGTAATCTGTTCCGCTACCCGCAGGACAGATTCCTTGGTGCTCTCGTTGGAGCCGTTCAGTTCCTTCATGATCTCTTCGGAGGCTTTCTCTGCTTCTGCCATCCTGCCGGCATAATCCGTCAGAGATTTTACTTCCTCAGATATATATTCGATCTGCTCGCCGATACGCACTACATTTTCATTAGCATCCGTTGTCTCATTGGCCTGATTCCTTGCGCCGTCTGATATCTCGCCGACAGCATGGTATACATCATTCACAGATTCCTGGGTATCCTGTGCCATCTTGATCAGTTTGTTGGAAGATGCTGTCAGATCATCCGCGGAATCCTTGATCTCTGTTACGATCGAACGGAGAGTTTTTTGCAGTTTTACAGAAATACGATATACATCTCCAAGTTCATCCTTTTTACGGCACTGCTTTTCATCCGGTTCTGCATCCAGTTCTCCGTTCACGATCCTGCCTAGGAAATGCTTCGTCTTCTTCATGGTCTTCACCATGCTACGGGATAATACGCTTACCAGCGTTGCCGCCACAAGAACACATGCCACAGCAATCAGAATATCCTTCACCTGCATCGAGATTGTATCCTTGACATTCTGCATCGGCGTCGCCACTTCGATGGCACCGATCACAGAGCCATCAGAATTGATCAATGGCTGATAATATACATAATAATCTACCTCGGAAATGTTGCAGTCCGTCAGGAACAAAGCCTCCCCAGTCTGAATCTGTGCATAGACATCGTCTTCCAGCGCCGTACCGTTAATACGTCCTCCTTCCGGCTTGGTCAATGTCGTGATCAGACGCATATTTCCATACAGAAAAGACACCTGGAAGCCTGTCTTCTCCTGCAATCCATCGATCAACTGTGTCTCCCCGGAAATGGATGTGCCGCCCTTGCGCACCTTGCCTCCCTTATCTCTGGTGTAATCGCCTTCATACAGATTCGTGTAGGTTTCATCCACACTGACACCAACGATCTGCAGAGACTGCTCAATCTGTTTCTCAATTCCGGTCTCTAATGCTTTGGCCCCCACCGTAGCCACTAGTGCACATACAATGATCATCGGCAGAAGGCTCAACGCCAGTATCTTTTTCGAAATTGTGAAAAATGGCTTTTTGTTCCCTTTTACTTTCGTTTTCCTATTCTCTGTCTTCTTCATACTTACCACATCTGCCTTTCTGTAAAAGACTTTATCACATTCGGTCCATCTCGAAAACGTTTAAGTATTTTCTCGGTAAATTCATTGTAACATTTTCCATATAGTAATACAATTCGACAAAATTACAAGTATTTTATTGTTAAATTTGGTCATTTTTCCTTAACGTTAAGTGAAAATATCTCTTTTGTTTACGAAACAGTTAAGTTTTCTGCTTCCACAACGGCATACGCAGTATCTTTATCAATAGCGGAATGATCATGATAAACCACACAATAGGCTCCGCCGCGATGACACCCAGGTATCCGAACATGGGAACCAGCGTCGCCGCGATCACAATTTTCCCTATCATTTCCAGAGAGCTGGAGATCAGCGGTACGATACGTTCTCCCAACCCCTGCATGGCATTTCTCACAATACAGATTACCGCCGTCACATAATAGAACAAAGTATCTACCTTGAGATATAACGTTGCATTGTAGACCACTTCCGGGTTTTCACTGCCGGTGACTAGCCATACTAGCCAGTCACCGATGGTATAAGCAGTCACAATATTAAGCGTACACCAGATGCAGGTATAACCGGTTGCCAACAGGATTCCTCTGCGGATCCGTTCGATTTTGCCCGCTCCCAGATTTTGTCCGCAATAGGTCGCCATTGTCTGACCGAAGACGCTGAACATGATCATGAAGATCTCGGAGATCTTGCGGGCTGCCGTATGGGCAATGATAATATTCTGTCCCAGCTTATTGATGGAGGTCTGCAATGTCAATGTACCGATATTGACCAGCGAGCTCATGAATCCCATGGAAAGACCGGAACTTAACATATTGCGGAGCATTCCGCCATCCTGCAGCTTCAGGTCATCCACACGTATCCGCAGAATTTCATACTTTTTCCACAGATAGACCGCACACACCACCACAGCGATCAGCTGCGA
>ENA-ORLU01002125-ORLU01002125.1-human-gut-metagenome-genome-assembly--contig:-NODE-2125-length-12313-cov-2.459464_pt1 | contig 12313 bp, 9 predicted proteins | sample MGYA00243009_ERZ508833 | MGnify/ENA primary metagenome ERZ508833 (study PRJEB26277, sample SAMN04329763) | human gut metagenome | biome: human-associated habitat | host: Homo sapiens | place: USA...
ATCGGAACATGTCATTCAGGGAAAATGCCGACTTCAGATCTTTCGACCGGTGACGCGACAAAACCTCGTCAAGACGCAACGACTCCCGGTCTGCTGATTCTTGCCGAAACTCCCCTGCATCTTCAGTTTCCCGCTCTTCGTCAGCAGCTTCTTCATCATATACAAGCTCGACCTCGACATCATCATACGCCGACCCGTCAACTTCATCTGCTCCATTCCATGATACTGCGCCACTCTCTTCGTCCCCGGCATTTTCGCCGCGCACAGACCCGGCTCGGAATTCATCATCCATTTCAGCGGACAACTTCTCTGTCTCCTCCGCCTGTTCATCTGAGGCCTCTTCCCCTTCTGCGTCATCCGCATAGACAAGCTCCACCTCTACTTCTTCACAAGCTTCTTCTGCGGAATCTTCCAGCGCTTCATCTTGCTCATCAAATGCGTCTTCCTCCCGTTCCGTCACCGACTCTTCTTCCGAAGCAAGTTCTTGACCCGGGCCTGAAGCCATAAGTCGCGACAACTCTTCCATTTCCTCATCATTCTCATGTGCGGAAATTTCCGAAACTTTTTCCTCCGGCGCGATATCTTCGCCTCCGAACGCCCTCGCCTCCGAACGCTCAACGGCTTCCATCAGTCCGAAGCCGGTCACGCCGCAGACCTCATCGCCGAACTCGCCTCCACACAGCAAATCTATTCTATATCCGGCTAGTCGGCGCAGCGTTTCGATTTTTTCATGAATAGACCGATAGACAGTTTCCGAAGTATCATCGCCTCTCGATTCTGCGAGAAGCAAAAGCCCCTCCAACTCATAGGCGGTAGCCAGCATTTGTTGAATATCCGATTTCATAGCTCTTTCAATTATTTTCTTTATTTTGCTCTGCAGGCAAAGTTTTTGCAATCACATCCACTTGATAATCCCCAAACATATCAACAAACAATTGCTCGATTGATTTTTTCAATTGCTCGCCGTTGCACCGATAGCGATTCACCATCAGCGTGACAGCATATCGGGGTCGCTCTGCCGGATAATAGCCCGAATAGCATTTCACTCCGCGCATACTGCCTGACTTCAAGGCAATATGCCCGGAAAGGGAAGTCTCACGGAGCAACTTCTTGACCGTGCCGTTTTCCCCCGCTACCGGCAGCAGCGTCGGAAACAGTTCGCCACATTGCCAGTCGCGGGCCGCTGTCCGAAGTACACTTGTCAGAAAACGTGGACTCATCCGATTCGCCCTGGCAAGACCGGACCCATCATAGAGGCTCTCTCCCGACAAGTCTATATTCCACTGGCCGAGCACCTCTGCTTCGGCCGCTATGCTCGCTTCACGCATTCCCTGACCTTTGCAATGCTGCCCAAGCGCCCGAAGCACAGACTCTGCATACATATTGTCACTGCGATGAAGCAACGATTTGATTACCTCCGGAAAGCAACTGAAACGACGACTCTCCGGCTGTATCAGTCTTTTTCCCCTCGACAACGATACCTTCCGCCTCAAGTGTCTCACGGATATCTGCTTTCAGCCCTTCTGACGGATAGATGGCTGGCATCTCCAGTTCCAGCGGATCTTCGCTCAGACGAATCGTCCCGTTCAGGCGGAATTTCTCACTGTACTTCGCGCGGCTCGCTGCAGGAAGCCACCGACCGTTACGAGCAGTCCCGGCTCGCATATTATTGTCTATTTCGAAAGTGACTACGTGTGGAATAGTATCGACTATGGAAACTTTTCCGCCGGAAGTGTCAAAAATCAGTGAAAACAAATTGTCATTGTAGTTCAACGAATAGACACCCGCTCCATAATATTCTGTCACATCCGAATCCAACCAATCAGAAGGATAAGCCTGACGCAGCGTTTTCACCTGCTCCTCCGTACGAATACGTCCGGCAATCCGCTTCACTCCCCACAATCGAAGCGTTTCCACAAGTGCCGGAAGAAAACCTTCGTGGTCTTCGTCAAGATAACGCGAGCCAAGCGTCGGATCCAAACCGCCTTCCACTATTAAATCGCCCTGAATAGTTCCATCTTCTGTCAATTCTCCGGTATATTTCACCCGCGTACGGAACCGATAGTTCTCCGTAAGATATTTGAGTGCAGATGCAGAAGTGACCAACTTCGTAACCGATGCCGGTATAAACTTCTTGTCCACGTTATAGCCGCCAACGACATAACCGTTACGGATATCCATCACGCAGACCCCCACAGATGCCCCCGACATTGCCCTGCTGCCCACAAAGCTTTGGATTGCACCGTTGAGCACTGACGACGCTATCGTATCGTCCGGCACCACAACCGTGTCGCGGCAGTCCGTGACTCCGGCTGACGCCGAAGAGGAAAAAGGCTGGTAAGCCGCATACCCCGCTACCGACAGCGCCACAGCGACAAGCACTTGCTTTATTCGTTTTTTTATATGTTTTTTCAGACGCCTTTTCTTTCGCATTTTCTTCTGTTCTTTTCGAGATTTGATTTCTCACAAATTTACGACTTTTTTCTACGAAATCCGGGGAAAAAGATATTCCGATAAGCGCCAACCCCGGCAATTAACATCATTTAAAATTCAGTCCGAAATTTCTTCAACTCCTTGCGCAAGGAAACGGCGACTCCTCCCGTCAATTGATTCAGCAAGGCGTAGAAAGCATCCCCATGATTCATCTCCCGAGTATGCGCCAACTCATGAAGAATGACATAATCCATCAAATGCGGAGGCAATAACATCAGGTAGCACGACAAACTGATAGCCTTTGCCGACGTACAACTGCCCCACTTCGTCTTCGCCCCCGTAATACGCACCTTCCGGTAAGACAATCCCGTACGCACCGACCATTCGTCGAGCAAAACCGGCAGATAGCGCGAAGCCCGATGCTTCAGTGCCCTGACAATGGCCGCCCGGAGCAACCGCTGCGCATCGTCTGAGTCAAAATCCGTGTCCGTCGGGCAAACAACCACATAACGGTCGGCTCGACAACTGACCATAAAATGCCGGACCGGACCAACCTCCACCTTCAACTTAAAGCAGTCGGCATCAATTACCGTCTGCGCAGTCAGCCGACGAGGTCCTATCCTGGCAAAACTATCCTTCAGCCGGCTACGGTAACTCTCAACAGTCCTGACCACCGTATCAAGTCGGGTAAACGGAGGCACTGTCACATATAGCCCGTCAACTTTCGGACGGAGTGTAATATTCCGGGCACGCAGATGACTGCGAACCACAATTCTGCCAAAATCCGCATCCGGGAGTATTCGTTTCGTCGCCATATCAACAACAAAGATAGTGCAAGGTGAGCGCAAAAGCATCAAGTTCGCTTGAATGATTTTGCCGAGCCGTAGCCTGACTTGGAAAACAACATTTCCACACCCGACCATTTCACCATTTAAAGAGAAAAACAGAAAACAGCCAATCCACTATTTTTGCGGATATTTGCAAGAACGATAAGACATATGATGAAACTGACAAAATGCTTCTTGGCAATAGGATTGGCGACAGCCTTTTCAGCTTGCGACATGTTTGAGTACCACCCCTACGACCTTGACGTATCAGGGCCGACCGACATAAACCGTACAAACATCGGCATCATCGAACGTTCCCTGCAAGGCAAGAATGAATTTTCTTTTGCCGTCATCAGCGACACCCAAAGATGGTACGACGAAACTGAAGATGCTGTAAAAGCAATCAACAATCGAAACGACATCGACTTCGTACTGCACACAGGAGACCTGTCCGACTTCGGCGCAAAATTGGAAATGGTAAAACAGCGCGACATTCTCAACAAGCTGAAAGTACCCTACGTTTGCATCCTCGGAAACCACGACTGTGTAGCAACAGGTGAGCTCCTTTTCAATAAGATTTTCGGGCCGAATAACTTCGCATTCTCAGCAGGAAACATCCGATTCATTTGCCTGAACACAAACGCTTTGGAGTTTGACTACTCAGAAGCTGTCCCCGATTTCGGATTTATCAGCGATCAAATAGCGAACTTTCCGGAAACAGCGCAGAAGACAATCGTTGCCATGCATGCCGGACCCTACTCCGAACAGTTCAACAACAACACCGCCCTGGTTTTCCAAGCCTACATCCGACGCTTCCCACAACTCCAATTCTGCGTCTACGGTCACGGACACTCGGTGTCTGTCGACGACTTCTTCGACGACGGGACAATCTATTACCAATGCGCTTGCGCAAAAAAAAGGACTTTCCTACATTTCAAAATTCACAAAGACAGTTATGATTATGAAGTGGTTGAATTTTAAAACTCTGCTGACTGTCCTGACAATCCTCTTCATCATTTCGCCGGCTTCGGCAAGAAAACGTTGGGATGTCAGAGAAAACTGGCGATACGAGGGATGGGAAAGGATAAAGCCCAAAAATGCCAAATTGCAATATGCCGGAGGCATGGGATTCCTTTCCTTTGGAATCGGCTGGGAATACGGAAAAAAAGGCATGTGGAACACCGACGCAATCGTCGGATTCATTCCCTCTGGATTTGCCGACAAGTTTCGAATGACCTTCTCTCTCAAGCAGACAGTCACGCCTTGGAGCATCCGTTTCTGCAAATTCGCATCATTCGAACCGCTGACTGCCGGCATATATATGACCACAATCAACGGCGACGATTTTTGGAAGAAAGAGCCGGGGAAATACCCGAACGGCTACTACAACTTCTCCTCCAAAATACGGTTTTCCGTCTGCCTGGGACAAAGCTTTTCCTTCCACTTCAAGAACGCCATACTCAACAACTCCTCTATTTTCTACGAAGTCAGCTCAAACGACCTCTACATCGTATCTAAAGCCACCAACAAATCTCTGAAAATGAAAGATATACTTCGATTCTCCATCGGTTTGAAATTCCACTTCAGACCGCAGAATCCGTAATTCGGCAACCCAAATCCGAAACTATAAGTCCGATTCCTTGACGATGTCGGATTTTCGCTGTAATTTCGCCTCCGTTATGGAAGAATTGAAAATAAACAGTGTGATGATTCGCAACCTCCAAATGGAGGATTACGAACAGTTGTCGCAGTCGTTCACCCGTGTTTACTCAGACGGCAGCGACGTATTCTGGACAAGAGAACAAATCAAAAAACTCATCGAGATTTTTCCCGAAGGACAAATTGTAACCGTAGTAGACGACAAAATCGTGGGATGCGCACTTTCTCTCATCGTCGACTACAACCTCGTCAAAAACGACCACACATACGCCCAGGTAACCGGCAAGGAAACATTCAGCACACACAACCCGAAAGGAAACATCCTATACGGTATCGAAGTATTCATTCACCCGGCATATCGCGGCCTACGACTGGCCAGACGCATGTATGAATATCGCAAAGACCTGTGCGAAACGCTCAACCTCAAAGCAATCATGTTCGGCGGACGGATTCCAAACTACCATAAGTATGCCGACAAAATGCGACCCCGCGAATACATCAACAAAGTGCGGCAGAAAGAAATTTTCGACCCCGTCCTCACCTTCCAGCTGTCTAACGATTTCCACGTCCGCAAAGTGATGCGCAACTACCTGCCAAACGACGAAGAATCCAAGCACTTTGCATGCCTGCTTCAATGGGACAACATATATTACCAAGCTCCTTCCCAGGACTTTGTCAACAAAAAAACGACAGTCAGAATCGGACTTGTTCAATGGCAGATGCGCTCATACCAGACCATTGAGCAAGTGGAATTCTTCGTTGATGCCGTCTCAAACTACCAAAGCGACTTCATCCTTTTCCCCGAATACTTCAATGCCCCGCTGATGGCACGGTTCAATGACGAAAGCGAAGCGGAAGCCATACGTGGTCTTGCGCAGTATACGGAAGAAATACGCGAACGCTTCATCAAACTGGCAATCAGCTACAACATCAACATCATCACAGGGTCAATGCCGCAACGCAAAGAAGACGGCAGGCTCTACAACGTCGGATTCCTGTGCCGTCGCGACGGGTCCTACGAACGCTACGAAAAAATCCATGTAACTCCGGATGAAATCAAAAGCTGGGGACTCTGTGGAGGAAATATGATTCAGACATTCGAGACTGACTGCGCCCGAATAGGCGTACTCATCTGCTACGACGTCGAATTCCCGGAACTTGCCCGACTGATGGCGGCCGACGGCATGCAAATCATGTTCGTTCCATTCCTGACCGATACACAAAACGCATACTCGCGCGTTCGCGTCTGCGCACACGCCAGAGCCATCGAAAACGAGTGCTTCGTCGTAATAGCAGGCAGCGTCGGAAACCTGCCCCGAGTCCACAATATGGACATCCAGTATGCCCAGTCCGGCGTGTTCACCCCCTGCGACTTCGCCTTCCCCACCGACGGTACGCGCGCTGAGGCCACCCCGAACACCGAAATGATTCTCGTCTCCGACGTCGATCTCGACCTGCTGAGCCACCTGCACACCTACGGCAGCGTCAAGAACCTCAAGGACCGCAGAAACGACCTCTACGAAGTAATACTCAAGAAATAACAGAACTCCTTAAGAATTCCATAAAGAAAGCCACGACATATCAACCGTTGTCGTGGCTCCCTTTATGATTGATGCCTCAGCCGGTCTATCGCACTGCTACGACTCTGACCATATGGCCGTCTGCGTTGCTCACTTTCACAACATAGATTCCCGCCGATGCCGGAATTTCTTTTGCCGTGACAATACGCCCGCCATAGACCAGTGATCCCGATGTGGCAAACACTTCCACTTGGCTTTCGCCGCCGACTTCCACGAAAATCCCCCCTTCCATTCCTGCAATCTTGACTCCATGATGATTCTCGCTGTCACCACCGCCGACTTGCTAGAACACCGCCGAAACGCGCGCCATGCGGGAAACTGCAAACGTCTTGCCTTCAATAGCTTTGTCATTAACATTCACTTGTTTCAACTGATAGCCGGCATCCGGCATATCCTTCACGCTTATCGGACTGTTTTTCTTCACCTTGTCGCCCGATTTGATTACCATGCCGTCGGCTGTCGTCAGTTCGATTCTTCCAAACGTGGTCGGAGCAATCAGCAAATGTGCCATATCGCATCCGGAGGCATCCCCGGTCACATTGAGCGACCAGCCTTTATCTACCGCAATATAAGAGTCTGCCTTGTCTGCGGCATTCGGGCGCTCATCGGTGCCGACTGCCACCGTCAGAGGGAAACCCTCCGGCTTTTCCTCATCGCTCAATTGCGGATACTGAGGAAGATTGAAATAAAAATCATCGAGTTCGCAAGCGGTCATCCCATTATCAGCGGCATTCACTACTCTCAAATCCGTCAAACCGCTCAAATCAAGCGCATGAATGTCATTGCCGTTAAACGTCAGACTTTGGATGCCCGAATTTTTGGAAAGGTCAAGTGCGGTCAGATGATTGTTGCTCACTCCCAGTTCACTAATTTTCGTATTTTTGCTCACATCGATAGCAGTAAGCAAGTTGCCGTTAATATTGAGTTCTTCCAAAGCCGGAAGCATTGACAAATCGACAGTCTCAAGTTTGTTGTTTGTCAAATTGAGTGAAAACAATTGCTTGTTTTGACTCAAATCAATTGCCGACAAGTCGTTGCGCTTCGCATCCAAATATTTCAGCGCGGTGTTTGTCGTCAAATCAAGCGACGGAATCGCATTGCCGTAGCAGGCAAGATACTCCAATTTTTGGAGGCCGCTAACGTTTAACTCGTGTAATTCACAGTAAGAGCAGTCGAGTTCTGCAAGATTCTCCTGATTGCTGATATTCAGTGCCGTAATAGGATTCATATAAAGGTTGACTACCTGAAGCAGATTGTTCTTCGAAAAATCCACCCCCGTAATCCTGTTGTTCCACAAGCCTATTTGCTCGCCGTATTCTCCATAACTCTCGAAATTAACGGCAAAGACATCACCATATACGGTAATTGTGGTTCCGGCGGCCGTACCGTCAATACGGGTCCATCCAGTCGATGTTATCGTATAATCCTGCTTGGAACCGTTCCCCCAGTCGATTTGGACAGGAGTCTGCGGACTGATTCCTCCCAAGGCGATTGAAAGAGGCTGTCCTTGTCCCGTATTGAACGAAATTTCGCGAGAAGCAGGACGATAGTGCACCTTGACTGTCGCCTGTTCGTTCACCACAAACCACTCTTCGTCGATTTTCTCTCCGTTCACAGTCACTCCGTCATAGACATAGCCGGCATCAGGCACCGGAGTCACATGGATGGCAACGCCGGCTTTTGCCTCGGTTGTCACGTCAGACAACTGCTGATAGTAAGGTCCGGACCATTGCGATAGCGTAAACTTGCCGTTTTCTGTCGAATATTCCGAAAAAGTAAATGTCTGTTCTATGGTCATTCCTCCAATCTCACCGGTCACCGTCACAGTCTCCCCTGTCAGTGTTGCGTCCACTGTCACCGGCACGGTCTCATTCTTTGCCGTCCCGTCTCCGGTCACATCGGTTTTCCACCCCAAATCTTGCGAATTGGCATATTCCGTGTCTGCGTGTTCTGCATTCGATCCCTCAAGAAGCAGCGTCGGATTCCAAGACTTCCCGGAATGTTGTGGCAACGTCCGAAGCGTGAAGTTCACCGAGTTCGACGTCATTTTTTTGTTGTTGCGGATATCGATATTCTTGAACTGCCCCCATGAGTCCACATAGTTGAAATAGAAAAACTCACACTCTGTGTTCGCAGCCTTGAAATCTTTCAGATAATAGGCATTCGACAAGTCAATGTAGCGAATCTTCGTGTCACTGATGTTGATATCCTCGATGCCGCGAATCGGCGTAATGTCGATTTTTCCCAGCTCCGCATTGCCGTTCACCGACAGTGAGCGAAGATGCGTGTTGTTCGTAAGGTCGATTGACGTCAGCTTGTTGTTCGACACGTTCAGCGAATTAAGCTCAGGATTGTTCGACACGTTCAAGTCTGTCAGGTAGTTGCCTCCGCAAGCAAGCGTATAAAGTTTCGGAAATTGCGTCACGTCAAGCTCCTGCAAATAGTTCCCGCCGATGGAAAACTCGGGCACTTTCGGATAGGCTCCCCGCACAACCTCAACCAATGCCCCGTCTGACAGCCTTAGCGAAGTCAGCGACGGCAAAGAAATCGCATAGAAGTGCATGATATAGCAGTCACTCATATCGATACTCGTCAGGTTCGGATTACCGTCCTTAAATACGACTGTTGTCAGTTCCGGATTGTTCGACGCATTAAATCGCGTCAGTTGTCCAAAATTAATCAGATTCAGAGTCACAAACTTTTCTTTGTTGTCCGAGAGATTCAACTCTTTAAGAGATGATGCAAGTGGCTCTATATTCAAGGAATGGCTGTCCAGCCGGTTCTTCGACAAGTTCAAATCAGTAATCGAAGGTGCTCCGGAAGCATCGAAAGCTGTCAGCTGATTTCCTGACAGATTCAAGCCTGTCAACGCGGTCATTCCCGTCGTTGAAAACACAGCCAGTTGGTTCTCCGAAAGATCAAGCTTTGTCAAACCTGACAAACCCTCTGCATTGAACGCAGTCAGTTCGTTTTTGGCGAGATCCAATTCCGTCAATTTCGTCTGATTTGTAAGCGTTGCTTCCGTCAGTTCCGCCTCTGTCAGTTCGAAATACACCAGTTCGCCCTTCACCGTAATCGTTTCACCCTTCACCTTTCCACTGATCCATTTCGACCAAGTTCCGGCATCCGGGTCTATATTATGGGTCGTATAGACCCCGTCTCCCCAGTCAATACTCACAGCGTCATTTACTGTCGAACACCATGCCAGCAAACGAATCTGGCTGTCAACAGCCTTAGCCGTTTTTAGCGTAATCACACTCTCTGATTGGGCGGTTGCATAGGAAATAGCGAAAATTGCCACCAGAATTGTAAGTAAATTTTTTTTCATATTCACACCATTTAAATGAATAATTCAGAAAACACCCTACAAATTTACCACATTATCACAATAAAACAAGTGCTTTATTACATTTTATTCAAAACAAATTGTGTTTAATTTCGAATTATCAATCCATCAAAACCCGGTTCCCGAATTTCCCTGAAAGCAAAAAAAGCAGACGGCCGTCATGCCTCTCTGAAGCAAAACAGCCGTCGTATACCAATCCTGTAAACAATTAGTCTTCGTATCCGGTCGGATCGTTGATGCCGGCATCCGCCAATGCCTCTCTGCGCTCACGACAGGTACCACATTTGCCACAATGCTTTTCCCCGCCTTTATAGCAGGAATAAGTCTCTGCATAGTTTATGTTCAGCTTAGCGCCATGTCGGGCAATCTCCCCTTTCGAGACATTCGTGTAAGGGGCCATGATGGTTACTCCGTCATAAGTCCCTGCACTCATAGCGCCGGACATAGCCGCAACAAACGATGGACGGCAATCCGGATAAATGGCATGATCCCCGGAATGATTGGCTATCAGCACATGCGACAGTCCCCGACTCTCAGCAAGACCGCAGGCCACCGACAGCATGATGCCGTTGCGAAACGGCACAACAGTTGACTTCATATTCGCCTCGTCATTGTCCCCCTCCGGAATGGCGTCGGCTCCAGAAAGCAACGAACTCTTGAAATATTCGCCCATAAACGCCAGCGGAATGACCAAATGCTCTATGCCAAGTCGTTCGCAATGAAGACGCGCACAGGCAATCTCCCGCGCATTATGGTTCGACCCGTAGTCAAACGTGACGGCCAGCGCTATATTGTTCCTATACTCATAGAGAAGCGTAACGGAATCCATTCCTCCCGATAACACAATTATCGAATCTTTCTTCATACCCTAAAAATTGTCTGTAAAATTTGACAGCAGGCGTGCCCGCTTCATTTCCTGATGCTCCGAATCGCCGTAGTTGGCAAAAGGATAGATGGCAATTCCTCCCCGCGGCGTAAAAATACCCTTTACCTCCAGATATCGGGGATTCATCAATGCAACAAGATCTTTCATAATAATATTGATACAGTCCTCATGGAAATCGCCATGATTGCGAAAGCTAAACAAATAGAGCTTCAGACTCTTGCTCTCCACCATGTCTTCACGAGGAATATAATTGATGATGATTTTTGCGAAATCAGGCTGCCCGGTCTTTGGGCACAGACTTGTAAACTCAGGACATGTGAATGTCACAAGATACTCATTCTCCGGATGTTTGTTTTTAAATGTCTCCAACACCTCCGGCGCATAATGGTCGGGGTAGCGTGTGGCTGTATTCCCCAACAACGTTACGCCCTCAAGTTCTCTTTCGTCTCTTGACATATATCTATTTTTCCGCAAATTTACACAAATTTCGGCTAAACGTCAAACGCCGCCGACAGTCCGCACATCCCAGCAATACGCATATTCAACTGAAATACAAATATTTAAGCACCATATATCATTCATGCAAATCCCTCCTTATATTTTTTTTTCAAATCAGCAGCCTCTAAATTTGCAGATTCCAAATCTTTGTAATACCTTTGCATCAGTTTTGCGCATGTGGCGTAATTGGTAGCCGCGCTAGACTTAGGATCTAGTGACGTAAGTCGTGGGGGTTCGAGTCCCTTCATGCGCACAAGACAAAGCCTTCAGCCGGAAAAGCTGAAGGCTTTTGTTTTTCCCACTCCCTCAAAGGGAAACGTTCAAACATCGATAAAAAAGATAAAGCCTTCTTTTTACTGATCCTTTATAACTCCTGTCCAAAATAATCGTTATTTTTACAGACATAAAATGAGCAACACATCAAAGTGTCTTAAAAGATGAATTTCACAGTAACCGTCCTGCTTGCATGTTTCGTACTGGGAACATGGGCACAAAACAAAACGAAAATGACAGAAGAAGAGAAAAAAAAGACCATGGAAGGACTTGAAGCGCTCTATCAGTTAGAGACAGGGGCGGCATTCGGCGAACTTGATTCATTGTCAGAAAACAAAGAGTTCAAACAGTATAGACTCCCTTGGGAGGAATGGGCAGACAAATTCAAGTACGCGAAAGAGGGTCTGCCTGTATTGTTAAGGTGCTTTAACAAGGCATTCATAGAGCCTAACAAGGATTCTTCTATCTTCTGTAACCTAATGCTAAGAGGCAAATTTGAAGATTTATCTTCAAATTTCGACATTCGGAAAGAATCCGAACTGTGGATGTTTGACCATCAGGATGAGAACGGGAACTTCACGGGATTCCGCAAATACCTTTTCTTCGACCTGGAGACTGACTTGCAGATTCATCTGACGGATAAGCAGGGTAAACCGGTCTATATACACCCGGATGAAAATCTCTATCTGCTTGAGGGCGGATACAAAGCCCGGAACAAAGACACATAAAATATATGGTACGGGTTGCAGATACCGTTAACTGCAGCTTATCAGGAAATTGCAGGAGGACACATCTCCTTGTCTTTCTATAT
>ENA-ORLU01002131-ORLU01002131.1-human-gut-metagenome-genome-assembly--contig:-NODE-2131-length-12286-cov-3.656647_pt1 | contig 12286 bp, 7 predicted proteins | sample MGYA00243009_ERZ508833 | MGnify/ENA primary metagenome ERZ508833 (study PRJEB26277, sample SAMN04329763) | human gut metagenome | biome: human-associated habitat | host: Homo sapiens | place: USA...
AATAGACATTAAATGCCAATTAACTACTTATTATATAGCTAAAATGGATGGGTGTGATATAGATAAACCTAAAAATCTTGCTAAAAAGTGTAACAGTTGAATACAAAATTCAATAAAATCAGATAAAAATGTTAAAAAAACGCCATATTTCTTGAGATATGTCGTTTTTTAGTTTATACTTAAGTAGGAAAAAATAAATAATCTGTATTGAGTAGATTGGAGAAAATATGGTAGCATTTATAGTTTTACATTATAAGTCAATAGATGAAACATTAGAATGTTTGAATACACTAAAAAAACTGGAACATCAAGAAAAAATAAAAATAATAGTTGTAAGTAACAGTGAAATAGATAGTAATTTTAAAAAGAAAATTACTAAATATACTAAAGATATAATAATTAATAGTGAAAACTTGGGATTTGCAAAAGCCAATAATGTTGGTTGCCAATATGCAATAGAAAAATATAAGCCTGATTATTTAGCTGTTATCAATAATGATTTGTTAATTGAACAAAGTAATTTTATTGACTTATTACAATCATCATATGATAAGTACAATTTTGATATATTAGGTCCAAAAATTAAATCACCTAGTGGTGAATCAGTAAATCCATTTCCAGTTTTAAGTAATAGAAAAATGATAGAAAATCAAATTAAAAAAAATGATAAAATTATTTCTATTTATAAAAGCAAATTTAAGTTATTCCTATTTAAAATCTATCATAATATCAAATATTCTTTAATTAAGGAACAGAAATTAGAAAATGGTAACAAAATTGCAAAAAATGTTGCATTGCATGGCTGCTGTTTAATCTTTTCTAAAAAATACTATCAAAAATACAGGGATATATTTGATAAAAGAACATTCTTATATCACGAAGAAGAGTTTTTATACTTTAGAATGTTAAAAGATAATTTGTGTACGATATATGATCCAAAGATAGTCGTATTCCATAAAGAAGGATCATCATTAAATAAAATTTTTGATGGCAAAAATTCAGAAAAACAAATTTTTAGATATACTGAATGCAATAACTCATTGAGTAAGTTATTAAATTATATTGATAGATAAGAGGTGCAAAATGGAATTTATAAAAGAAGTAATAAAAAATAAAAAATTAATATTTCAACTTGGTAAAAATGATTTTAGAAATAAATTTGCTAATACAAGTTTAGGGGCAATTTGGGGGTTTGTTCAACCGTTTATATTCATTCTAACATATGCAATAGTTTTTCAATTTATAATAAAGACAGGGTATCAATCTAATGTTCCATATGTGGTTTGGTTTGTGCCAGGAATAGCTATGTGGATGTTTATAAATGATAGTATACTATCAGCATCAGGCTCAATAAGAGCATATAGTTATTTAGTAAAAAAAGTTATTTTTCCAGTTGATATTATTCCATTAATAAGTTTGGTATCAACAAGTATTGTTGGCCTATTTTTAATAACGATTTCTGTTATTATATGTTGCTTTTTAGGATATGTTCCTAATTTTCTATTATTGTTATATATTATTGTAGCTACATATTGCTTAATTATTTCTGTAATTAGATTAACTTCAGCAATATCAACTTTGATACCAGATTTTCTTCAATTGTTAAGTGTTTTAATGCAGTTATTATTTTGGTTTACACCAATTGTATGGAATTTTAACATGATAACTGACTTAGGGATAATTGAAAAACTAATGAAGTTTAATCCAATTGCATATTTGATAGAGGGAATGAGGGCTTGCTATACTAATAGTTCATTCATAATGAGTTATGGTTTCATTTATACAATAGTATTTTGGATAATAATTTTAATAATATTTATATGGGGAAATAGTATTTTCAAAAGAGCTAAAAAAGATTTCCCAGATGTATTATAGAGGTGCAATATGAATAAAATAGAAATTCAAAATTTAACTAAAGAGTATAAAATGTATGATAGAAAAATTAACAGATTGCAAGAGTTAATTTTTCCTAAAATGAATAAACATACTACATTTACAGCAGTTAGTAATTTAAATTTATCAGTAGATGAAGGAGAAATATTAGGAATATTAGGAAGAAATGGTGCTGGGAAATCAACATTATTGAAAATGATTACAGGTGTAGTAACACCAACTTATGGAAAACTTAAAATCAATGGAAAAATATCGTCACTTTTAGAGTTGGGAGCAGCATTTAATGGTGAGTTAACTGGTGAAGAAAACATATATCAGCATGGTCAAGTAATGGGATTAACAAAGCAAGAAATAGAAAATACAAAACAGGATATTATAGATTTTGCAGATATTGGTGAACATTTAAATCAACCAGTAAAAACCTATTCTTCAGGTATGTTTGCAAGATTAGCATTCGCGTGTGCAATAAATGTAAAACCAGATATTTTGATTGTAGATGAAGTGTTGTCAGTGGGAGATGTAGCATTTCAATTAAAATGTTTTAAAAAATTTGAAGAATTTAAAAAAGAGGGTAAAACAATTTTATTCGTTTCCCATAGTTTAGAAGATATTTTAAAAAACTGTACTAGATGTATTGTAATGGAACATGGTCAAAAAATATTTGATGGTGAAACAAAGGCAGCCGTTGATTTTTATAAAAAAAGAATAGCAGAAGATGTTGAAAAAAAATTAGGAAATGAAGTAAATTATATAAAAGAAGAAGAAGTAAAGTTTAAGATTCCTAAAGGTAATGATTATTGGTTCAAAAAGATGGAGTATAACAAAAAATTAGAAGCTTATGGAAATGATAAAGCTACTATAATTGACTACGGTGTATTTGATAAAAACAATAAAATTGTTACAACAATTAATAATGATGATGAGTATATAATAAAAATGAAAATAAAATTCAATGATGACATTGAAAATCCAATTTTTGCTTTTGGAATAAAAGATGTTAGAGGAATGGATTTATGTGGCATGAATACAGAAATACCTGAAATTACAACAGGAAAATTTAAAAAAAATGATGTAGTTATTGTCTCATTTAAACAGGTAATTCCTTTGGCACCTAGAAAATATATGTTATCTTTTGGTTGTTCTAAATATACAAAGAGCGGAGATTTAGAAGTTTTCTCTAGGAGATATGATGCATTGTTTATAGATGTAGTTAATAAAAGGTTTACATCTGGCCTTTTTGATTTAAAAACAGAAATAAATATTAGCAAGCAAGGAAAGTGATTTTATGAAAAGTAAGAAGTTAAGTATAATTATTCCAGTATACTATGGAGAAAATTATATTAAATCAATTTGTAAACAACTAAATAATCAAACTTATAAAGATTTTCAAGCTATATTTATCGATGACTGTTCACAAGATAAGACTTATGAATTATTAACTCAAATGAAAAAAGAATATCAATTTATTACAGTTTTTAAAAATAAAAAAAATATGGGAGCAGGTTATTCAAGAAACTATGCTATTAAAAAAACTGATAGTGAATATATTGGCTTTTTAGATTGCGATGATGAAATACCAAACAATTATTATGAAGAATTAATGAATACACTACTTAATGAAAAAGCTGATATGGTATTATGTGATGTTAAAATTACATATGAAGATGGATTTGAGGCAATACCTGATTTTTATAATAATACATGCCATAGATTACCTGTCACAAAAAAAGATATTATACATAATGATATTGCAGCAGCAGCATGGAACAAAATTATAAAAAGAAATATTATAATCCATAATATGTTTGCTGAAGGAATCATAAATGAAGATATACCAGCAATTATTGGAAGCATTATTGACTGTAATAAAATTGCATATACAAATAAAACATTTTATACATATATTCAAAGGAAGTCATCTGTTCAGAATGGAACAAAAATTAAAAAAAAGTTTGATGTTTTTAATGCAGTAGAAGAGTTAATAAATAGAAAAGAAAATAATATAGACTTAAACGAAAATATGGATGAAATCATTTATCATCAAATAGTTTTATTTCTATTTTTTGGTATTCTTGGGTTAGACAATGTAAAAGCAAAATATTTAATGCAATTTGAAAAAAAAGCTAAAAAGTATAAATTTAGATCCAATAAATACTATTGGGAGTTTATAGATAATCAAAGTAAAAAAATAAAATACTATTATAAAATAATATTAAAATTAATGAAGCTTAATATGTTTTATAGTGCAAGTTTAATTGTTAAAATAGGAAAGCTATATCTAAAAATAAGAAATAAATTTAAAAAGAAAATTATAAAATATGATATTACATTAGATGATATAGTAAAAGAAGCAAAGAAGAATCAAAAAATAAAATCACAAACAACTATATCAGTAGTTGTTCCAAATTATAATTATGAAAAATATTTACTACAAAGACTTTATTCTATATTGCATCAAACTGAAAAAATTAATGAAATTATAATATTAGATGATTGTTCATCTGATAATAGTAAAAAATTAATTGAAGATGTTTATAATAAATTACAAAATATTATAAATATTAAAAAAATATATAATGATAAAAATAGTGGTTCTCCTTTTAAACAATGGAATAAGGGATTTTGTTTTGCTGAATCAGAATATGTGTGGATAGCGGAAGCAGATGACTATTCAAATTCAAAATTTTTAACAGAAGTTATGAAACCTATGAAACACGATAATGATGTTGTATTAAGTTACTGTGATACATCGTACATTCATACAAATGGAATAGTATTAACAAATACAGTGGAAGATTTAATTGATATTATGAAAACTAATCATTGGAAAACTAATTATATTAATGATGGAATTGATGAAATTAAAAATTATGAGTTTTTGAATTGCACTATTGCAAATGTTTCAAGCGTTATATTTAAGAAACAAAATTATACAAAAGAACTAGAAATGGCCGGAACATTTAAACAATGTGGTGATTGGTATTTTTATTTTTCTGTAATGAAAAAAGGTAAGGTTGCATATTCAACAAAAGCCTATAATTATTGCCGTTTACATGGGGCTAATTCTACTACTAATTTAAAAAAGAAAATACATTATAATGAAATAAAGAAAATGCAAAAAATAATAAAATCAGAATATAAAGTTAGAAAAAATTCTGAAAAATACATTTCAGAAAGATTATCATATTTGAAAGATGTTTGGGATTTATCTGATATAGATATATAGGGGGAAAAATGCGAAGATTACTTGATAAATTTTTTCCAATTGGAACAAAAAGAAGAAATTTTCTTTTTGAATCAAAGAAAAAAGTAAGAAAAATAATAAGTAAAATGTTTAACGGCTTATATAAAATAATACCAATTGCTAAATTTAAAAATATTGCAAATGTAACGGGTAATGATGCCTTTAGAAAATATAATACTAATGGTAAATTACATCCGAAAAAGAATGAATATATTATTTTTGATAAATACAGAGAAGAGTATGCATTAAGTCATCCGTTAAATAACCTAAATAGAAAAATAGCTATTCACATTCACTTGTATTATCAAGATTTGCTAGATGAATTTATAAAATACTTAAATAATATGCCATATAAATTTGATATTTACTGCTCAATTAATGATAATCACAATGAAGCCATGATAAAAGATAAATTACAGAATATAAAGAATGCTAATAAAGTGCATGTTAAAAAGACTCCTAATGTTGGCAGGGACTATGGACCTATGGTTTGTGAATTTAGAAAAAATTTAAAAAAGTATGATTACATTTGCCATATTCATACAAAAAAATCATTAAGGACAGGTGCTAGTCAAGATGTTTGGAGAATACATTTATTAGACGGAGTGCTAGGAAGTAAAAATTTAATTAAAAATATATTCTATATGTTTGAAAATATGAATGTTGGCATCTATTTCCCAGATAGTGATACATCAGCACCATATTGGGGAAATACTTGGATGGGTGCTAAAACACTTGGAATAAAATATTTATCACTTTTAGGAATACCCTTTGAAGACAATTATCAAGACTTTTCAGTAGGAAGTATGTTTTGGGTAAAAAAAGATGCTGCAAAACAAATATTTGATAGAAATTGGAAATGGGATGAATTTGGTGAAGAATGTGGCCAAGATGATGGAACATTAGCTTATGTATTTGAAAGATTATTTGTATTGTGTTCAAACTATAATAAATATAATTACATTTGTTATAATGAAACAATGAATTTAATGCTAAAAAATTATAGTGAAAGAAATATACACCAGTATTATGAAAAAAATATTGATGATTTATATTTAAAATTAAAAGACTATGATGTAGTGTCATTTGATGTTTTTGATACATTAATAACCAGAAAAATATATAATCCAGATGATGTATTTAGAATAATTGATAATTTAATTTCAAAAGATATAAAGTTAAATCAAAGCTTTATTATTATAAGAAAACAAGCTGAAAATTTAATCCGAACTGAAAAAAATGATCCTGATATTAATGAAATATATAATAAAATTCAAGAGATGTGTAATTTAACCTCTGGTGAGGTAAGAAAAATAAAAGACCTAGAAATATTCTTAGAAAAGAAATTACTAATTCCAAGAAAAGATATGCTTAAATTATTTAATTTATTGAAAGAGAATGGAAACACCATAATATTAGTAAGCGATATGTACTTAACAAGTGATATTATAAAAGATATATTAAAACAAAATGGCTACATTGGTTATGAGAGTATTTATGTTTCTTGTGAATGTAATTTAAGAAAAGACAAGGGAAACATATGGGATTTCATTAAAGAAAAATATCATGGTAAAAAAATAATTCATGTTGGTGACAATGAAGAGTCAGATTGTCATAAATTATGGCAGTATAATTTAATTCCTGAACATATCATGAGTGGAAAAATGATGTATTTTAATTCACCATATGGATATTATACAAATTATTTAAAATCAGATATAAACATTTGTGATTCAGTATTATATGGTTTAATAATAAATAAATGCCTTTTCAACTCACCATTTAAGTGGAATAAATCTGAAGCAATTTATAATATAGATAGTCTATATGAATATGGGTATTGTATTATTGGCCCAATTTTACTTGAATTTATGATTTGGTTAATTAAATCATTAAAAAATGAGAAAAATTTATCTTTGCTATTTCTATCGCGAGAAGGATACTATTTTCAAAAAATGTATAAATTATTAAGTCAAAGGCTAGATGTTGCATATTTAAAAAATATTCAGGATTTATATTTCTTAACTTCAAGAAGATGTGTTAGTGTAGCATGCATTGAAAATATAGAAGATATATATCGAATACTTGACATTGAATATTATGGAGATTTGAAATCTTTATTGAAAACTAGGTTTAACTTAAATGTAAAAGAGAAAAATTTTGAAGTTATCATAAAACCGGATGGCTCTGGGAATAAAGATGATGTATTGAAAATAATAAATAAATATCAAAATGAAATATTAGAAATAGCTAGAAAAGAAAAGAAAAATTATACAAAATATATCGATAAAAATATAAAAAACATAAAAAATGCTACTGTTGTAGATTTAGGATATTCTGGGACTACACAAATGTTTTTATCAAAATTAACAAATCAAAAAATATCTGGGAAGTATCTTGTAGTAAAGAATAATCCAAAACCATTAGCACTTGGTTGTAAGGTTGAAAGTTGCTATAATGAAATTAAAAATGACTCAAAACATCCTTTATATAAAAATTCTTTATTATTAGAATTTTTTCTAACAGCTCCATATGGACAATTACAATATTTTGATGATAACTTAAAGCCAAGATATTTAGAGGAACGATTAGTGAAAGAAAAACAAGTTTATCTAGATGAAATATATAGAGGAGTAGAAGAATTATTTAATGATGTAGTAGACTTAGTTGGAAACAATATAGAAAATTATAATTTTAATAAAGAATTGATTGTTAAAAATTTTGAAGGATTTTTAAGTGAAAGTAATTATTTTTTATCTCACAATAGAAAAGTATTTGAATTTGAAGATTACTATTGTAGAAAAGATATAATGACTTTAGAAAAAATAAAATAATTTTATAAAAAGAGGGTTATAATAACTTTATTATATCCCTTTTTACATACACAATTATTGCAGAAAGCAATTATTAATGTTATAATTTAAATAGTTAATGAATGATAGAAATGGAGAAAAGTATGGCAACATTAAATTTGGATTTTTATAGTGGCGAAGATATATATTGTGACGGTAGTGTAGAAGATGAATTGTTAGAATATTATAAAGGTGAAAAAAAATTAGACTTATTTAGAGAAGATACCTTTTACATTACATCACCAATAAGAGAAAATATAATTAATTGGTATCCATTTAAAAAAGATTCCGTAGCATTAGAAATAGGTGGCGGTATGGGTCCAATTACAGGAGCAATTTGTGATAAGTGTAAAAAGGTTGTTTCTGTTGAAAATTCAAAAAAAAGAGCAACTATTTTGTATGAAAGACACAAAATGAGAGATAATTTAGAAGTTTATGCTGCTAATATTAAAGACTTAAGTTTAAAAAAACAATTTGATTACGTAATATTAATTGGAGTATTTGAATATTCAAAAATTTTTTTTGATACGGAAAATCCATTTGAAGATTTTTTAAATTATTTAAAAGAGTTAATTAAACCAGATGGAAAAATTTTAATAGCAATTGAGAATAGATATGGAATAAAATATTTTGCTGGTGTGACAGAAGATCATTATTCTAAACCATTTCTTGGATTAAAGGGATATGAAAATTTAAAAATTCAAACATTAGGTATGGGTGAATGGGAAGATTTATTAAAAAAATGTAACCTTTCAAACTATAAATTTTATTATCCATATCCAGACTATAAAATGCCATCAGCTATATTTAGTGAAAATTATCTTCCTAAACATACAGAAACTAGTAAATTGCAAGTTTTTAACTATGCTCCAGAAAATTATTTATATGATTACAGAAGTGTTTTAAATGGAATTATAGATAATAAGATGTTTGGTTTCTTTTCTAATTCATATTTTATAGAAATAGCAAATGATAATATAAAATTATCTGACATTTCTTTTTCAAGAATACAAAATATGAGGAATGATAATTATAAAACATTAACTATAATGCATGACAATAAAAAAATATATAAATATCCGTTAAGCAATAAAAATATTGAATTAAAACAATTAAAAATAACTCATGAAAAATTAGATTCATTAAAAATAGATAATTGTAAATTAAAATTATCAGAAGATAAACTAGAAGTACAATATATAGAGGGACCATTGTTAGGAGAATATATATATACACTATATTTAGAAAGAAAGAAAAATGATATACTTGAAATCATAGATAAGTATTATAAATTCTTAGAAGATATCAGTACAGATAAAAAAATAGAAAATCCAATAAGTAAAAATATAAATAAAATATATGAAAATTGTAAAGTGTTGAAAATAGGATTACCAGATTTAAATATGTCAAATGTCATAATAAATGATGGAAAATTTACTTTAATAGATCAAGAATTTGGTACTGATAAAGAAATTCCACTAGATTATACAATGTATTTTTCAATAAATTTGTTATATGAAGAAATACCAACATTAGAAGAATTAATAAAAAAAGAGGACTTACTTAGTAAATATAATTTAACAATTGAAAAACAAAAGTGCTTAATTAAATCAGCAATTGATTATTTTAAAGAAATAGATTATTTTAATACACCGGTAAAAAAATATATCGAAAAACATAGTAATATTGATATTTTATATGAAAAGTATAATACCTTAATTCAAGAAAATAGTGAATTATCTAATGCCAATCAAAAATTATCAGATGAAATTGAAAAACTCAAAGCAGAAATTTCAGAAAGTCAAAAATTAGTAGAAAAAAATGGGATGTTACAGAATCAAATGAATGATATTTTAAATAGTAAATCATGGAAAATTACAGAACCATTCAGAAAGTTGGCAAGTAAAGTAAAAAAATAGTAGGTGGGTTTATGGAAAAGTTGAGAGTAATTATTTTAAATTATAATGATAGCCAAAATACAATAAGAATTTGTAAAGAATATAAAAAAATGGATATAGTAGATAGAATTGTTATTGTAGACAATTGTTCTCCAGAAGGAGCTTTTACTAAGCTGTCAAAGTTAAAATGTAATAAAGTTGATGTAATAAAAACAGAAGCAAATAAAGGTTATGCAGCAGGAAATAATTTTGGTATAAAGTTTTTAGAAGATAAATATGGACCATGTCAATATATATGTATATCAAATCCAGATATTTATATTGATAATAATTCAATAAAAGCTTGCATAGAGTATCTAGATAAAAATAAAAAAGTAGCTATATGTGCACCTAAAATGCTTGATGTAAATGGAAAAGAGCACCCTTTATCAGGTTGGAAATTAAGAAGTATTAGAGGAGATATATGGGATTCCTCATTATTATTAACAAAAATAATAAAACGACCACATATAGAAATGTATGATCAAAATTATATGTCACAAAAAGAAATAGTTGTTGATTGTGTTGCTGGTTCTTTCTTTATTATTAGAAATAATATTTTTAAACAAATTGGTTATTTTGATGAAAAAACATTTTTATATTTTGAGGAAGATATTCTTGGAAATAAAATTAAAAAACTAGGATATAAAAATGTAATTCTTAATGATTATAAATTTACCCATCTTGAAAGTGTTAGTGTTGATAGAAGTATGAAATTTATGAAAAAATTTCGCAATCTTCAGAAAAGCAAAATATATTATCATCGAAAATATAATAATGCTAACCTATTTAAAATTGGAATTATGTATTTCTTTACATACTTTAGATATATAGAGCAAATGTACATAAAGCTAAAAAGTAGTAATTTTATAAGAAAATTGCATAATTTAAAGAAAAAAATTGGCGAAGTAATATTTAGAATATATAAAATATTAATCCTAATAATGACAATTTTAACTTGCCCAATTACATATCTAATAAGAATATTTCACAAAAATAAAAAAGTTATGTACTATTCTGTGGTAAACTGGAAATGGATTAAGCAAAGACCACATTTTGTACCTCTATATTTGTGTGAACATGGTTATTCAGTCGATTATGTATATGATGAACCATATAGTAAATATTTACCTAATCAAAATAATATTTTAGTCAATAATGAAGAAAAGCATAAGCATTTAAAAATAAAACCCTTCAAATATTTACCATATTATGTAAAAAAATCATGGATTAATCGTTTTATATTTGTAACAAGAACTTTCTTATTTAATTATGATAAAATTATTTTTACAAACCCTAAACAAGTAAGTAATTTATTTATGACAATTTTAAAAATAAAAGGTACTAAACTATACTATGAATGTATGGATAATTACATTTATTGGGAACCTGAAAATAATAAAGCATTATATAATGGCTATGAGTCATGGCTAATAAATCATTCTGAAAAAGTTATTGTTAGTTCTTTGGGACTAAAAAAACTCCTTATTAGTAAACATCATTGTGATTCTAAAAAAATAGTATTAATAAGAAATGGTTATGAAAAGAAAGTATTTGAATCATACGAAAAAACTCCTTTAGAATTAAAACATCCCAATGCAGTTTACATAGGTACAATAGACGAATGGTTTGATTTTGAATCTATTATTAAATATGCAAGAAAAAATAGAAATAAGTATTTTTATATTATTGGTCCTATTGGATGGACAGTTGAAGAAAAAGTAAAAAAAATAGATGAAAAAAACATTATTTTTCATGGTCCAATTGAACATAAGTATGTGCCTGGAACAATAGAAAATAGTGATGTTATGTTATTACCATTTATTATTAATGACTTAATAGAAGATGTTGATCCAGTAAAAGTATATGAATATTTATATTTAAAAAAGCCTGTAGTATCATCCTATTGGAAAGAATTAGATCAATTTAAAGAATTTACTATTTTTTATAAGGATAAAAATGATTTTGAAAAAGCAATGAATAAAGCTTTTAAATCAAAAATAGATGAGAGTATAAACTATAAAAAATTAATGAATGAATCATCTTGGGATCAGAGATTAAAAAAATATTTAGATGCAATAAAATAAAGGTGAGGTAGTTATGGAAAAAATTAAAGTAATGAGCATTTTTGGAACTAGGCCTGAAGCAATCAAAATGGCCCCATTAGTTAAAGAGTTAGAAAAAAGAAATGAAATTGAATCAATTGTTTGTGTAACAGCACAGCATAGGCAAATGTTGGATCAAGTTTTAGAAACATTTGATATAAATCCTAAATACGATTTGAATATTATGAAATCAGGTCAAACTTTAAGTGATATCACAACTAATGTTTTATTAGGAATGGAAACGATAATGAAATC
>ENA-ORLU01002133-ORLU01002133.1-human-gut-metagenome-genome-assembly--contig:-NODE-2133-length-12277-cov-3.933033_pt1 | contig 12277 bp, 13 predicted proteins | sample MGYA00243009_ERZ508833 | MGnify/ENA primary metagenome ERZ508833 (study PRJEB26277, sample SAMN04329763) | human gut metagenome | biome: human-associated habitat | host: Homo sapiens | place: USA...
CGCAGACAAGACGGTTATGACGGCAACGTTTGCACGGACCGAAATGCGAAGTATCCAGATCCGTGCACTGGCTACACTGGATGATACCGCAACCAAGAATCAGCACGTGACAGCAGCAGAATTTAATGCATACAAATACGTTGCAAATACACCGGTCATGACCGATACGGATGCACTCTGGGATGCAGTTCTGGCTGCACAGAAAAAAGACTTAAGTGTATATACCGATGCCAGTGTACAGGCTTACCGGGCAGCAATCACAGCAGCAAAGGCAAAACTTGCCCTGGAAGATGATGCAGCCCAGGCGGATGTAAACAAAGCACTTGCTGAACTGAAAGATGCAGAGAACAAGCTGGAGGCAAAACCAGACAAAGGTAATCTGAATACGGCGGTGGATGCAGCTGCTAAAACAGACCTGAACGGTTATACAAAAGAGAGTGTAGATGCATTTAAGAAAGCACTGGATGCAGCACAGAAAGTGCTGAAAGATGAAAATGCAACAAAAGAGCAGATTGAAAATGTTCTGGCAAAATTGGATGCGGCAAAGAAAGCTCTGAAAAAAGATACTACACCGGATACGGAAAAACCGACACCGACACCGGAAACAAAAGTACCGGCTGTTGGAACAACCGTTACCGTAAAACGTGTAAAATATGCAGTAACCAAGTCCGCAGCAAAGGGCGGAACTGCAGAGGCAGTCAAAGTGACCGGAAAAGGCAAGAAGATCACGATCGCAGCAACTGTGAAGATTGACGGTGTGACCTTTAAGGTAACTTCCATCAAAAAGAATGCAGCTAAGAAAAATAAGAATATGACAAGCGTTGTGATCGGTAAGAATGTAACTTCCATCGGAGTAAACAGCTTTGCAAACAGCAAAAAACTGGCAAATGTGACTTTCAAAGGAACAAAAGCAGTGAAAGTCGGAAGCAAGGCATTTAAAGGAACATCTGCGAAAATGAAAGTCGTTATACCGAAGAAAATGTCTAAAAAGACGCGGAATACTCTGAAGAGAAATCTGAAAAAAGCAGGTATCAGCAAAAAAACGGTTTATAAAAAGAAATAAATACTTAAAACTTTAAAATGCATAGAGATGCAGCAGTAGCTGCATCTCTTTTGTATTTTCTTTATTCTTATATGCAAGGCGAATGCCGCAAGATTTGGTATGCGGTTCTGAGTGCTGCAGCAATAAAAAAATTCCGCAGAACAGAAAAAGTTTCTGTTTTACGGAATCTTAAAAATCAGGCAAATTTACCGCTCATTTTTATATTTTTCCAGAAGCTTGTGAATCTTATCCGTTGGAGACTGTACACTGGAAATGGATACATTGTGGTTCAGGGCATCGATGATGGATGCCAGGAATTTGCTCATATCTGCTTCCTGATAATAAGGGCGGGTCAGCAGTTCCTGCGGACGATAATTCAGATTTGTAGTTACGACTTTGCTGATGTAGCCTTTTTCGTAATATTCATCGAATTTCGCCAGACCGTCGGTGAAAAGACCAAACGTTGTGCAGACAAAAACACGACCTGCCTCACGCTCTTTTAACTGCTTGGCAACATCCAGCATACTTTCACCGGAAGAGATCATGTCATCAATAATGATCACATCTTTTCCTTTTACATCATCGCCGAGAAATTCATGGGCAACGATCGGGTTCTTTCCGTTGACAACGGTAGAGTAATCACGTCTCTTGTAGAACATACCCATGTCAACGCCGAGAATATTGGAAAAATAAACAGCACGTCCCATAGCTCCTTCATCCGGGCTGATGATCATCAGATGATCGTTATCGATCACAAAATCCGGTACGGAATTTACCAGTGCTTTTAAGAACTGATAGGTAGGCATGAAAGAATCAAAACCATGCAGAGGAATGCTGTTGGATACACGAGGATCGTGTGCATCAAACGTCAGAATATTGCTGACACCCATGTCAACCAGTTCCTGGAGCATCAGAGCACAGTCAAGAGACTCTCTTTTGGAACGTTTATGCTGTCTTCCCTCGTATAAAAATGGCATGATGACATTGATACGTCTTGCCTTTCCGTCAGCAGCGGAAATGATACGTTTCAGATCCTGATAGTGATTGTCCGGAGACATATGATTTTCATAGCCATTTACACGATAAGTCAGGCTGTAGTTTGTAACATCTACCATAATAAAAAGGTCGCAGCCACGTACAGATTCTTTCAGAACGCCTTTTCCTTCGCCGCTTCCGAAACGTGGGCATTCACACTCCAGCAGATAAGAATCTGCACAGTAACCCTGCAGACTGTCAGCCTGTCCTACATTGGTCGGAGATTCGTGACGGAAGGATACCAGATAGTTGTTGACCTGATCTGCAAGAGTTCTGCATCCTTCCAGTGAAGCCAGTTTCAAAGGAGCAACAGGAATCGACTGAATGAGCGGTTCTAAGTTTGCCATATTTACCTCCTAATGCCGCAATTGCCGCATATCTTAAAATTTAACCCATGGATGCTTCGCATTTTGTGCATCCTTATCATGTTAGTTATAACATTTCGGAATTGGTGCGTCAAGAAAATTGTAGGATTTTGTAAAAACTATGTAAAGAAAAATTTCGCTTGCTTGTATTTGATGACTCTTGTATACTTGATAATATGCGGATGGTGTTTACAGGCATCATCCAAAGCTCAGACCATAAAAGTGGTTTGTATTTAGGACAATATTCACAGCCTGCCATATAACAGGCTGTATATCATGCTGGAATATAAACTAAAACGGTATGGGATACAATTGATAAAACAGGAAGAAAGCTATACCAGCCAGTGCAGCCCGTTATCACCAGAAGTATCAAAAAGATATGCAGAAGCATCAAACCGAAAAGAACGGGGCATGTATGTAACTGACGGAGTAAGATACAATGCAGATGCGGTAGGTGCATTTAATATCCTGCGGAAATATCTTTCCGTATCCGGAAAACAGAAGGAACTGTCCGTAACCGGACTAAAAAAACCAGATATAATAAAAGTAGCTGCATAGCCGAAAGGCAAGCAGTATTGGTGTCATGGACGCACCCTGAAAAAAGGCGGTATCCCGCCAGATTTCAGATGCTCTGGTAACTCAGTTACCGAGTAGTTCACAAAATATGGAATTCAGCAGGAAGGAAATAAACATGACAAAAAAATATGATGAAAAAGAAATAAGAGCAGATTACCGCAGGCTTACAAAACTGCTGATCGAAAAAAAGCTGACGATCACCACGATGGAATCGGCAACATCCGGGCAGATCGCTTCTCTGATCACAGATACAGAAGGCTCATCGGCGGTTCTAAAAGGTGCGTTTGTTACTTACTGCAACGAAGCGAAAATTATGCAGGGCGTTCCGGCAGAAATCATTGATAAATACACGGTCTATTCCACACAGACGGCGGAAGCGATGGCAAAAGCCTGCACAAAAGCCTACCGTGCAGATATCGGCATCGGAGTGACCGGAACCATGGGAAATGTCGATCCGGCAAATCCGGAAGCATCCATTCCGGGACAGGTTTATTTTGCAGTTGCAATGGACGGCAAAGTCAGATCCTATTATGTGGAACTTAAGCCGCAGCCGACAAGACGGGCCTATAAGCTGGCAGTTGCCAAAGAAATTTATGATGCAGTCATGGAGCAGATGGAGGAAAGTCAGCATGAGACAGCAGGAGAATAAAAAAGAAAATTTCCGTGAGAATCCCCCGAAATTAACCTGGATTCCGAAGGTTTATAATTATGCAGAAAGAACGGGCAATCTGAAAGCAGAAGCCGTCGGTGTGGTCAGCGGAGAAAAACATTTCCCGGTGTTTGAAGACCGGATGGTGTTTAAACCACTCACAAAATCAAAGCCATTCTCTACCCCATTGTTTGCCTGTGCAGAAGTATTCTGGTCCTGGGTGATCGATACTTATTTTGTCCCGGCACCTTTGTATCAGCTTGCCTTCTGCAGAGGATATGAGGCAGAATGTGAGAAATATTATGATTACGGAACCGTATCGCCGATGATCTATGAAGAAGGAGAACATCTTCTGAACTTACTGGAGTTCTTTCGAACGTATCCGGATGAAAAAGTTCAGATTGACGATTACTTAAATTATTGTCAGATGTTTTATGATTACACCGAAATCCTGGAGGCAGATTACTTTCAGACACACCGGGGAATCGCAGAAGATCTGGCAATGCAGATTCTGATCTCGGTTCTGAAAGGCGATCAGAATTACCATTATGAAAATATTGCGTTTGTATGTGACGCATCCGGGCAGATTCTGAGGCTGGCACCGATGATCGACCACGAATTTTCCACCTGTTTTATGTTTCCGGATAACCTGTCAAGGCACAACTACTGGTTCGGTGAACTGCAAAGATCCATCGAAGGAAAGCCTGTCCAGCCGGACGAATACAAAGATTTTCCAAATGAAAAAGAACGCAGACTGATGGAAAAAAGTGCGACCTGCCTGCATCGGAATCTCGTCTATATCAAAGAACATTATCCGGAAGAGACGGCCTCGTTTCTGGAAAACGTAAGCAGACTGAAACGCGATCTTTTGCAGAAACGAGAAAGCTTTTTTATTCAGAAAGCCAAAGATTATCCGGATTATGCCAACTCCGATGCCTACCTGATCGGAAAAGCCAGATACAAAGACCACGACGAAGAAAAAGCAGCCGCTTACGAAAAACAGTATGGCAGAGAAGGAAAAGAAATATCCTTTGATCTTATGAACTGCCTGATCAATTATGAAGTGCAGGAGATCATAGAACAGATGGAGAGGATATTGAGATAAAGCGATTAAGAGAAAATAAGAAGGAAAAGAGAATATGGCATACGGAAAAGCAATCGAATTATTTTTGGTAAACGGAACGGCAGACAGCCTTGTAACGGCTGAGCTGTCAAACTGGAATGGAAAAGCGATCAAGATCCCAAGAACAGAAGTGCACAACTGCGACCGGGAAGATATGAAAGGGGCAGGTGTTTATTTTCTGTTCTGCCAGGAAGAGGACGGAGATGCCTCCGTATACATCGGTGAGGCAGAAAATGTACTGGAAAGACTGAACCAGCATCTGAGAGATTATCAGACAGGGAAAGAAAAATATTACTGGAATACAGCGGTGATCTTTGTCGGAAGAGATTTGAACAAAGCACTGATCCGTTATCTGGAAAATCGCCTGGTAGAAATCGCACGTGACAGTAAAAGTTATGTGGTCCTTACCAAAAATACCTATAAGAATACTGTGATGAAAGAATCACAGGTCGCAGTGATGGAAGAATTTATCGAAAACGTAAAAATCCTGATTAGCACGCTTGGCTATAAAGTGCTGCTTCCGGCACCACAGGCAACAGACGATACCATTTATTTGTACTGCAAAGGATCCGGTGCAAATGCAAAAGGCTTTGTCAGTGCCGGAGGATTTACCGTACTGAAGGATTCGATCGTTTCGGATCATATCGTTCCATCGTTGGAGACAAGAGGAAAAACATACTACAATCTGAGAAATAAGCTGGAAGCAGACGGTGTGATTTCAGAGAGAAAATTTGTCCGAAATTACGAGTTCAGTGCTCCGTCAGCCGCATCCGCAGTGATCCTCGGACATACCTCAAACGGAAATATGGACTGGAAAACAGCAGGCGGAGTGAGACTGAAAGATCTGTAAAGAGAATCCGTACAGTAAAGAAAAATAACAGAAAACGATCCGGAGACAGAAGAAAATAAAGTTACAGAAATCTGGATAAAAGAAGCGATTGGAAAGTTGAAAAAAATTACAGAAGAGAAAGAGAGCGTGAGATAAATGAAAGTTTTAGTAATTCCGGATGTGCATCTGAAACCACAGATGTTCCGGCAGGCAGCAGATTTGATGGATACAGGGAAAGCAGATCGTGCGGTATGTTTGATGGATATTCCGGATGACTGGGACAGAGAATATGACATTGCACTTTATGAAGAGACCTACGACGAAGCGATAAGGTTTGCTTTGGAATTTCCGGATACAGCATGGTGTTATGGCAATCATGACCTCAGTTACTTCTGGCATTGTCTGGAGAGTGGCTACAGTTCCATGGCATCCGCAACAGTACAGAGAAAGCTGCTGGAACTTCGCAGGACCGTTCCGGAAGATCATCCGGTCCAATTTGTTCAGAAGATCGACAATGTACTGTTTTCCCATGGCGGCGTCCGCAGCGACCAGGCATACGTTTGTATAAACCGCGGAAACTGCTTCAGGTAGTAGGCCATACGCCGATGAATGAAATAACAAGAGAAAAAAATCTGATCAGTACAGATGTATTTTCCACCTACCGGGACGGCAGACCGATCGGAACACAGGAGTTTTTATTGCTGGATACCGTGACCTGGGAGTATGTGGGGGTAAAATAGAAATATGGAATGAGTTGACTGACAAATGAAAAACCTTATATTTGTTTCTTGACTCAGAAAATTAGATGAGGGTAGAAATGACTGATGAATGATGAAACATTAAAATATTATGACCAGAATGCAGATGCCTTTGTACAGGGTACGATTTCGGTGAATTTCAGTGATATACAGGAACGTTTTCAGTGTGCATTGCATGGAAACAGCGTATTGGATTTTGGCTGCGGATCAGGAAGGGATACAAAAAAATTTGAAGATCTGAATTTACAGAAAAAATTTCACACCGTCCTTTCAACTCGAAGGTAACTGTGTATGTCAAGGACAAAGTTGCCAGAGGCAGTGCGGAGCATCCTTTACATACAAGGAAGACTGCGGATATCATCCGTGCAGCAATGCATTGTATTTTTAGCCATAAATGTTACAAAAAAGCTTGACCACAATATTCCGTAACCTATCCTCCATAATTATAGCGAAATGCTCTAAGTATCTATAGATTACAATTATGGAGGAGGTCTGAGAATTCGAAAATCTGTAGGAATATTTGGCGTTTACTTGATTTTCATTTATATTATCCATAAATCTTTAGTGATTTTTATACTGATAATGCATATTTGGTCTTTAAATCATTGCAACGATTATAATTTATGAAGCCTTCCTTTTGCAGGCGTCCGACGACAATTCCACAAAGGATATTTTGTTCCTGAGCAAAGGAATAAATGGATGCCTTTGAAAAATCATTTAAAGAAGTAAATGCATTAAATTCTGCAGTAGGAATTAATGTCTCTTTTGCAAAGTTGTCGGCGGCATTTTCGTCCTCAATAGTTGTGCCGTTGGATTGGTTGATGTGGCCAAGTAAAATATGGCCAAGTTCATGGAATAGGCTAAACCAGAATTTATCTGCATCTTTGCCGCGGACTGTTAATCCAACAACTATTTTATCTCCGTCATAGAAAGTTGCTCCATGCAAGAAGGAGCCTCCAATATGAGGCAGGAAAACGAGTGCAATACCACAGCTGGCTAACATTTCGATCAGCCTAGGACAGAAATCAGCAGGATTCATTGATGTCATGCTTCTGATTTCAGGTAATCTCTTCTTAAGAGTTTTTAAATCGATTAATGAAGTTTTGATGGTACGAGCTTCTAGTTTTGCTTTCTGTGCCCATGCTAATAGAGCAAGATTACCTTTTTCTGTTTCAGCAAGTCTGCGACATGCAATTAACCATATTTCATGGTTCGGAGAAAATAGTGGAGCACCCGGTCTTCGGTGACGGAAAAAAGAACAATGATTTTGGCATTGGTTTCTATTGTACAGCCAGCAAAGATCTTGCGAAAGAGTGGGCTGTTTCTTCTTTGCGAGATGGATTTGCCAATCGTTATACATTAGACACAGAATATCTGCATATTTTGAATTTGAACAGTCCAGACTATACTATTCTAAACTGGATTGCAGTATTGGTTGAGCATCGACTTTTTGCACTAAAAACGCCTGTGGCAAGGAGAGCAAAGAGATATCTGATTGATCATTTCAGTATTAATGTAAATGCTTTTGATTTGATCACGGGTTATCATGCAGATGATTCTTATTTTGATTATGCAGAGTCTTTTCTGAATAATGCAATTTCTTTTGAAGATTTTCAGAAAATGTACTATACACTCCACGAAGCTGATATCAGCAAATTTGCGGATATTGCAGATGCAAGAGTTCGAGAGTATTTTTCGGAAACGAATCTGAAACGTATTCGTATGCTTGGCAGCTGTACACAGGCAGAATTGGCGAAGCGTTCCGGTGTCGGTCTGCGTTCCATCCAGATGTATGAGCAGCGAAATAAGAATATCAATAAGGCAAGTGCGGAAACATTATATCGTCTTTCAAAAGTCCTCGGATGTACGATGGAGGATTTGATTGAAAAGTGACTTCATGATGATTGCTATATATACCGAAATGGAATATATATGCGGCGGATGCAATTTGTGGAGAAGAATATTTTTACAAGAAAATCAAACTTTTTATGACAAAACAGAATCGGAAAATGGATAGGAAGCCCCGAGATGATGTCAAATATCTGAAAAATCAATCTTTTAAGATATAACAAAAAGGAATATGTGTTTCGTTGACAAAATATAAAAAAGGTGTGAATATAAAACTATATGTTCATATAGTCGGCGTTTAAGCCGCAGAAAATAAGTTCGAATATACATTCGATGAAAAGGGAATCCGGTGAGAGTCCGGAACGATCCCGTCACTGTGATAGCTGGTTCAGAGCGGATACCACTGGAAATTTTTGGGAAGGTGCTTTGGGTGTGAATGCTGAAGTCAGGAGACCTGCTTATTTTTTGTCACAGAGAATTCTTGCGGAAGACGAGAAATACTTACCTGAAAAATTCCATGTTATATTTATAGGAATAGTATACCTGCTGAGGGGTGAGAATAAAGTCGGATGTATATCCGGCTTTTTTTTACGCGGAATTTTATCTTAGTCGGAGCAGATGAAAGGAGAAAGGATAAAAAATTATGAGAAACAAAAAGAAATGTATCAGTTTAACTCTTGCAGCAGTACTTTTATTGACGGGCTGCGGCGGTGGAACTTCCAATAACAACAGCAGCGATACTTCTGCCGCAAACAGCAGCAGCGACACTTCCGCGGCAAGCACCGGAGATAAGAAAGTACTTACTTTCGGATGTCAGATGTATACCGATGGTATTGTAAATACCGTTACGGATGAGAATGGCGGATGGAACGCTATGCGTTACGGTATCACCGAGGGTCTGTTCAAATTCAACGACAGCATGGAAGTTGAGCCATGGCTGGCAGAGAGTTATACGGTAAATGACGAGCATACCGAGTGGGTCATCACCCTGAAAGACGGTATCAAATTCTCTGACGGCTGTGATCTGACTCCGACCAAAGTAAAAGAGTGCTTTGAATATCTGAAAGAGATGGGACCGAGTGGTTCTGCAAAACCTCAGAAATATCTGGAGTTTGAGGCAACGGTAACTGCTGATGATGAGGCAAACACTCTGACCATCCAGACCACTCAGCCGTATGCAAACCTTCCGGGACAGCTGGCACATCCGACCATGGGAATTGTTGATGTGGCAGATACCGAAAACTTTGATAATGGTACGATCGGAACAGGTCCGTACATGATCGATACCTTTAATGGCGTAGGCGTTGGATACGATCTGGTGGCGAACCCGAACTACCGTGAGGAAGTTCCGTATGACGAAGTAAAACTGATGTATATGGGGGATGCTTCTGCTAAGACTATGGCACTGCAGAGCGGACAGGTTGACCTGGTAGAGAACATCACCAATGTATCTGATATTCAGGACTTCAAGGATAACCCTGATTTCACCGTAGACATTGCATCTGGTGTTCGTTGTGGATTCAGCTGGATGAATTTTGACGGTATTCTGGGCAACAAGACTCTGCGTCAGGCAATCCTGATGGGTATTGATTATGACACCATCTGCAATTCCAAAACCATCGGAGGTCTGTATACTCCTGGATTCTCCGTACTGCCGTCTACCTTAAATTACGGATATGACAAGCTGACCAACCCATATACCTATGATCCGGAAGGTGCGAAAAAGCTCCTTGATGATGCTGGTATCGTAGATACAGACGGAGACGGAATCCGTGAGCTTGACGGACAGAACATCAATCTGCATTACGTTTCTTATGAGAACCGTCTGCTGAACGATTTCTCCAATGCACATATTCAGTATCTGGCAGAGATCGGTATCGGTTGTACCGCAGATTACGGCAGCTCTGATGACCAGTGGAGCAAACTTGCTGCCGGAGACTATGATTTCAACAATAATAACTGGATCACCGTAGGTACCGGAGACCCATATGCATACATGGCAAACTGGGCAACGGACACTACTTACTGCGGATATTCCAATCCGGAATATGATAAGCTGTTTGAGCAGCTGAAGAGCGAGATGGATGAGGACAAGCGTGCAGATCTGATCTTCCAGATGCAGCAGATCCTGGTAGATGATGCAGCTGTTCTGATCGACGGTTACTACAACTCTTCCATGATCTATTCTAAAAATGTTGGAAATGCACATATCCATACTGCAGACTATTACTGGCTGACCACCGAGATTACCCCGGCTCAGTAAGTTAAGAACTGACTACCCCCATCCTTGCCCCTTACGGCGGCAGTGTGGGGGTATTTCCGCACGTGGGGTTCATGCGTTTGGCTTGAATTCTAACAGAAAGGAGCTATTGTTTTGAATAAGAAACAGATTCTTCGCCGAATCTTTCAGATTGTGATCGTGCTGATCGGTATCAGTTTCGTGACGTTTTTGCTGACCTACCTGTCTCCGGGAGATCCGGTTCGTAACATGTTTTCCGCTACCGGTGTCATGCCGACAGAAGAGCTGGTACAGCAGACCAGAGACGAGATGGGTCTGAATGATCCGTTTTTCACCCAGTATTTCCGCTGGCTGTTTAACTGTCTGCATGGCAATTTCGGAAAATCCTACAGCCTGAACAAACCGGTTGTAGAGCTGCTGGCAGCCCGTGTAATTCCGACGCTGAAACTGACACTGATGTCATTGATCCTGATGTTGATTATATCCGTGCCGCTTGGCGTTGCTTCTGCATTGCATAAAGATGGAATTATCGATTATATTTGCCGTGCGGTAACCTTCGTTGGATGTGCCATGCCAAACTTCTGGGTAGGTCTTCTTCTGATGCTGCTTTTGTGTGTAAAGATTCAGATTTTCCCGGTTATCGCTTCGGGGGGTGACTTCAAGAGTCTGTTTTTGCCGGCACTGACGCTGGCCATTGCAATGGCATCCAAATATACAAGACAGGTCCGGACAGCAGTTCTGGAGGAACTGAGTCAGGACTATGTCATCGGTGCAGAAGCCAGAGGTGTAAAACGTTCTACCATCATCTGGAAAAATGTATTTCCGAATGCATTACTTCCGCTGATTACGATGCTTGGTCTGTCCATCGGAAGCCTTCTTGGCGGTACCAGTGTTGTAGAGGTAATTTTCTCTTATCCGGGACTTGGAAATCTGGCCGTTACTGCGATTACTTCCAGCGATTATAACCTGATTCAGGGTTATGTGCTCTGGATGGCGTTGATTTATATGGTCATTAACCTGATTGTGGATGCATCCTATGTTTATATTGATCCGCGGATGCGATTGAAGAGGTGAGAACATGAAAAAGACGTTAAAATTTATGAAAGAACATAAGCAGTTTACCTTTTTCGGGATTCTTGCTGTTCTGATCATCCTGGCAGCTGTTTTTGCACCGGTACTGACAGGAGGCGTTGATCCGCTGAAAGGATCTCTTACAGAAGCACTGGAAGCACCGAGTAAAGAGCATATTTTCGGAACCGATAAAATGGGCCGTGATATTTATGCACGTGTTATTTACGGAGCACGTGCTTCCCTGACTTCTACGTTTGGCGTGGTTATCCTGATCTTCCTGGTAGGAAGTGTAGTAGGTGTTATTGCCGGGTATTTTGGCGGTAAGATTGATGCGATTCTCATGCGTATTGCAGATATGATGCTGGCATTCCCGGGATTGGTTCTTGCTCTGGCCGTTGCAGGTATCATGGGTGCAAGTATCCGAAATGCCATTATTGCGATCGTGGCCGTTAACTGGACAAAATATGCCCGTCTGGCACGAAGCCTGGTCATGAAGATCCGTGACCGTGACTATGTGGCGGCAGCAGTTGTGACAGGTTCGAAAACACCGTATATGCTGCTTCGTTATATGCTTCCGAACGCACTGCCGACGCTGATCATTACAGCGGCTACGGATGTGGGTGGTATGATGCTGGAGATCGCAGCTCTGTCTTTCCTCGGATTTGGTGCAAAGCCGCCGACACCGGAATGGGGCTATATGCTGAATGAAGGACGTGCCTGCATGCAGTCTGCACCGTGGATG
>ENA-ORLU01002147-ORLU01002147.1-human-gut-metagenome-genome-assembly--contig:-NODE-2147-length-12206-cov-2.481161_pt1 | contig 12206 bp, 8 predicted proteins | sample MGYA00243009_ERZ508833 | MGnify/ENA primary metagenome ERZ508833 (study PRJEB26277, sample SAMN04329763) | human gut metagenome | biome: human-associated habitat | host: Homo sapiens | place: USA...
CCGGCAGCTACTTTGGAGGCAAAGAAACCAACTAGTACGGTAACAACTCCCATCAGCAATGCCATTCCAACCATTTTCAGGCCGGCATATACTAAGTATGTTTTTTGTATTTTATCCACATCGACGCCTGCCGCTTTGTCACAGGCAATCGCATAGGCAATGCCTGTTGTCTTGACCAACGAACTGCCCATTGTGTCGATCGTGTTTTTCATGCTGTCTCTCGTAGAAAACAGCGTCTTTTCGTCGAGCATTCCGTTTTTTTGCATAGCGATAAATACCGGACGCACATCGACACATTGTACCATTTTGGAATTTCCATCAGAGTCTTCTTTCTTTTGGCGGAAACGATGCAGTTTCACACCCATAAATTTCTCGATCTGATCTACGCTAAGTCCGGACTGGTTCTTTGATGATCGTCCTACTTTTGCGCTATTGCCATTCTGGCTGCCGTTATTTTTGCTTCCGGATGCCATCTGGCTCGCCACCATTTTTTCGAAGGTTTTCTCCTCCATGGCGCTCATTTGATAATTCATAATCAGCGGCAGCGCAAGCTGTTCGTCTAACTCCTCTAATCTGTCCTGCGACAAATTTTTCAACACCTTTGTGTCGCCTTTCTTCACATAAATATCATTCCAAATGCGCTTTTCCTGATCCGTCATGATAAACTGCGCAGTTTGAAATTCCTCTTCCTGAATCTTCTCCGGCATCACATGCTCGACGCCATGATTTTGGATTCCCACATCGATAATGTCCGACGTGTACGATGGAAGAGATAGGTCGCACCAAGCCTGCACAACCAACAGACCAATGATTGCGATCACGATCTTCCAATACGGAATCATGTTTTTAAATATTTTACTCATCGTCGTTTTCCTTTCTGTTCTTCCATTTTCTACAGGAAATTTCTTCCTGTGCTGCAATATAAACATCATTCAGATAGCAAAGAAGACGTTCTCCTTCTTCTTGGTCAACCCGTTTGCCAACAGCATCCGAAAAATCCTTCATGATCTTTTCCGCCTGCTGCATTATCGCAATGCCCTCCTCTGTCATGACAACATAGGTATTGCGACGATCCTCCGGATTCACAACACGTTCCACATATCCTTTCTGCTCCAGTCCACGCAGCGTCCGCGATATCGCCGAGGGCTTCACGCACGCTCTCTTGATCAATTCCGACACGGAAATCCGACGATCATCTTCTGCTTTCATTGCAAGCAGCATCGTAAGATACTCCATTCGGCTGATTCCAGGCAGCATATCGCTAATATTCAGCTTACGAAACTGATTCATAATGCGGAACATTTTCTCATGATACTTTGTCATATGCTCCAGCCTCCTCCAATTCATTAACATCGTTAATTATTATGCGCGTTAAATAATAACACCCCATTCTTTCACTGTCAACCAAATGTTCTTCAACTTTAGAAAGATTTTAGAAATCAAACTTCCCATACCGCCTTATCATCGTAGCGAAAGCGTCCCGTCCAAAAATTGATGATACCTTGCTAAACCGGAACATCTCAGACAATCCTCTGGGCATGTATTCATCAGAGACTTAACAAAATAAGAAATCACGCGAAACCTCCGCGCTCTGCAGCAATTGCTATAGTTTTTTTGATGACAGGATAATTTACTTTGTTGGCTGCAAAATAGCTATTAGTTTTGTGACATAATAAGTAATATATGGTTTGACAATAACCTCCGGTATGGGAAGTTGGAGTTAGAAACAAAAAGGACTTCGCAAAATTGCGAAGTCCTTGTAAGTGCTATTGGGCAACACCATCCAGATCTCCTGTTTCGGAAGATTGAATTGTTACTATTACTTTATGCGGCAGACAAATAATCGTTTCTCCATTGCTCCGGATCCCTTTATGATGTACACAGATCTTGTCCGGACAATCTGCCTTTTTCATGAAAACTTTCCCATCTTTTATCTGCACTGTATTCGTGTGGCCCCCATCCGACGGCACATCCACCGTCGCATCTTCCTTCAACGAAAGCGTCTTATATACATTACCATCAACGGTAATCTCCACAATCGCTGCTCTGCCTGTCGATGCAAAATAGAGCCGATACACGCCAAAACTCACCAACGCAAGCATTAGCGCAATACCTACTATCATATAATCTGCTTTCTTCACACTACTTCTCCATGAGCTCGCATACTAGCAATAATAGTTAAACAGCATACCGCTGTAGAGGGATGTTGTATAGGCATATCCCACTGCCGGCTTGCTCGTATTAGGATAGCTCACTAATGTTTTGTCAACATATTCCATAGGATCCAGCTTAACATAATTCATCTTTGCAAGCATTCTGCTGCTCAATCGGGATCTTGCTCCAAACAATTCTTGAAAGGAACCGTCCATAGCCGACTGTTCTGCCAGATAATCATCCATTTCCAAATATCCCTGATCATTAAAGGTCAGACCACAGGATTCCAAGTCTGACTGGAACGGCATCAACACACTTTGCATTTCACGCACAAGTTTCGGTGTATGTCCGCTCTTCTCTGCATAATTCCAAGAGCTGTCAATCATCTGGTTATAATGATCCAAAACGTTTCTCACACCATTGATAATCTTATCACTATCCGGTGTGTATGTGATCTGTGCCGGTTGTTCCGAAATGCGTTTCATCTGTATCTGTAAACTTCCCGCAAGCTTAAATTGATTGGACATAGAATGTTTCTCCACACCATTGATCTCAAATGATGCATTTTCCGGATTCTGAACAATCCGATTTAACCCATAGTATGAAGTAATTCCCTCGGAATGCTGTCCGTCAGGTCGATCTTCAAACGATAATATCGGCTCCCCATCCGGGCTTCCTGTCATATCCGTTGAAATCCTCATTGCGATCTTACCGGCTTCTCTCGAAACCGGCTGTGCCTGAATGCCTATTCTCGCTTTCGTAATGAAATCCGCCAGTCCACCGATCACCTCTCCGTGTCTGGCATCTTTCTTAATATTATATTGAAAATCATAGGAATCATCATTCACTCGGATCCGAAAGCGGTACAATCCCTCTTCCAGGCTCCTGCTGGAATCATAAAACTCTTTGCTCACATTGACCTGCTGCTTCGCTAAACTGTGCACTTCCATCGAAAACGGTGACGGCAGCTTCTCATAATCTTCCGTATCAATATTCACCGATACATCCCCAGCCTGCGAAGAGACTGCCTTCCGTCCACCAAAGACTGAACTGTCATCTTCTGTCATCAAATCCTCAAATGCATCATGCAAAGCAATGGAGGACTCTTTCACATTCAAGGCATATGCCTGTTTGTCATCAGAAAGTTTTACGAGATAGATTGGTGAGGACTTTGTACGTTTCGCAATGTCGCGCACAATGGAACGAAGTTCTGATGTCTTATGCGCACCATACTTCGAAGCTGCCGGCTTCGTGTTATATCCGGTCATGAGATAATTATATACATTTAAATCCATCGCCATACCGCATCTCTCCTTTCCCTGGAATCTTACAATGAGACATCCTTGCCTCTGCATCGGTCAAACATCTTACTCCGCAGTACTCCTGAGAGTCTGCCACTATTTATTTTATTATACGTAGTAACCTAAAGGACTGTCAATTGGTAAACCTGCACAAATAAATACTACAATTGGATCCGCTTAATTTTCATATGCAATCTTTTCCTGATGCTGCATCGGATAACGAATCAGTTGATCCCGTTCTAACATATCCGGTCTCATACGAACTGCTGTAATCTGACGATTTTCGTATGTTGTGTAATAAAAGATTCCCTGAGATGCATTACAGCAGGACGTATAGATGGTATACTCATATTCACCATCCCTCACCTCACAGCATCCTTTTTGCTGCGAAATTGTTTCCATTATGTGAAAATATTGACCCACCTGTGATTCCTCTGTCTCACCACTGATCGCATTTAATTTTGTAAATGCCGCCCTGACAAAACGGGATGTCGACGATAGATCTCCCGGCAGACCGAGTGCTCCCATTCCTCGGCTGTAGGTGCCAAGAACGCCGGGTGCCAAATGATTTTCAGGCTGTTTTGGTGATAATTGCATATAATTGTTCAGCAAAAACATCTGCTTGTCAAAAGGCGGATTGTTGGTAAGTACCACAACCGGGTTGTCGTAAATACGCAGGCCTTCTTCCACCATCTCCACGGTGATCGACTGCTTTTCATCCGCAATAAGCCAATGTAGGGAAGATGCTGGATATTTGCCGGCAAATGTCTCCCCGATCAGATTAAGACCGACCAGATAGTCTCTCACCTGTTCCACACTCTCACAAGCCCCCAATACCCACGGAATAAACTCATATGTCGCCACATTTTTGGCATTTTCCTCATATTCTCCATAACAGGCATTCCCAACAAAATTCAATCCTGCCATTCCCAGACCTTTTTCATTTACTGCTTCATAATATAATGGATATTCCTCTGCGACGTGTGCCATTCCTATCATGGCATAATGCGTTGTGCATTCTCCCATATGTGAATACGAAAACTGATAATGCCGCGGCGTGATAACCACTTCTTCACCATATGAACACTCATAATCTAATGTTCTTCCAAAATAGAAATCCTTTGCTTTATACGATATTGCAGTACACATACAACCACTCCTCTCTATGACATATAATTTACTGAAACTTCCCACACCTCATTATCTCACGCAACCACATATTGCTTATTATGTCAAAGAATGCTAAGTGTTTTGCAGCCACAACATAGCGGCTTCTGTCGACAGAGAACTATAGTAATTGCCTTGCCGCTTTTTCGTTTTTGGTGATTTCTAGATTTTGTTGTCTCTGATGATTGATCTACATGCCCTTCGGAAACTCGAAGTCCCGGAAGCAAGGTATGGGAAGTTTTAGTGAGAGTAATTAGAAAAGGCACTGTTCCAACGTGGATCACGTTCGAACAGTGCCTTTTTGGTGTAAAAATGGACTGTAACCTTATTCTGCGCTTTGCATCACTTTGCGGAAAGCAGGAATGATCTGGGCAGCAATAACTGCTTTGACAAGATCTAAAGGAATGAATGCGACAAAGCCGGATAAGAAAGCAACTTTCCAAGAAAGGCCGGCATTAACCTTCCAAAAGAGCATTCCGATGATATCGATCAATACAACGCCGACAATAGCAGCAATTGTGTATAGGATTCGATTGTATTTTTTGCCGCGGATCAGTGGAAGTACAATGGCGATCACTAAGAAAGAGAATGTGTATCCACCGAAAATATTTGTCAAATATCCAATGCCGGAACCACCGCCAATAAATACCGGAAGGCCGATAGCGCCAAGAGCCATCCACACTAATATCGTGATGAAAGATTGACTGAGTGGGAAAAGCAATGAGAAGACGATAATAACAAAGTTTAACAATGTAATATGAGGACTACCAGGGATCGGCAATGGGATGCTGATATAAGCAGAAATACATAAAATAGCTGCAAATAATGCCATCATTGTAATGGACTTTGTAGTAAAACCGGTTTTGTTTGTTTTTGTTTCCTGATTCATTTGTTTCCTCCAATGTAAATGTATTATTATGGCGGTTTACAACCGCGCAACAAAGAGTAGTATAAAACATTTGAATGCGTGTGTCAACTAAAAGAATTAAAAGTTTACTATAGCCTTGTGGGCAGGATTGTACAGTCTTTTTTTTATTGATTGGAAAATCTTTCCGCTTTTTTCAATGTAATTGAGACTGCATATTAGGTTTAGGCAGCATTATAGAAAAATGTACTATATAAAGCAAAAACTACATAAAAAATTTGTAAGATTTTGAGAATTGAATGAATTATCTACTTGGTAATATAATGAAAGATGTGTCTGTGTCCGAAATACAATACGAGGTTTCTAAAGATATGGACTCACGATCAGATTCACAGAATGGATGGGGAATGGAATGAAAAAAACAAAGCAAGTTATGGCATTGTTACTGGCACTTGTTATGGTAGTCAGTATGATGCCGTCCAATGTTCAATTCGTAGCTGCTACAGCAGCGGAAGATAAGATTGAACTTGGTGATGAGACATGGTCGGCAGATGGTCAGGCCTATACGTTTTCTGATGTAACAGTTAGTTTTAAGAGTGATCAGAAGATTTTTTGTATCTCGGTAGACAATGGAGGATACTTCAAACTTCCGAAAAAGATCGATCTTGGTAACATGAGTAGTTCGTCTGATAGGATGAATGGTTTGACCAAAAGTGGTGAGTATACGTCTAGCTTGTCCGGCGACGAAGAGCTTAGCTCTATGACTGTGATCGGAAGCGATATTACAGATGAGCAGATCAAAAACTTTTTGACGCAGGTTGTTTTTTATACGGGAACGACTGATCAGACAGTTAAGCAGACGATTTCCGTTGTCGCCAACTCCTGCAGCCTGCCGGATGGTAATTCAACGGCTATGGCAATTGATGGTAAATTACACTTTTATAAATATGTAGAGTTCCCGAGCGGAGACAACACATCGACATGGGCAACAGCCTACAAAGAGGCGAAGAAGTCTGTCTTTGAAGGATTAAAAGGTTATCTTGCAACGATCACCAGTGAGAACGAGGAGAAATATTTGTATAGCTCTCTGGGTTGCGATCTGCAAGCTTGGATCGGTGGAGCCAGAACATTGCTTCCAAGAGATGGTTACGATGGATTTGTACTGGATTCGAATGAGATTACCGATGAGGCGTTAAAACCATTGGATGATAGCAATAAGATCGTGCGTAAATGGTCTTGGTTATGCGGTCCGGAGGCAGGAACGACATTTTATGAGACGGGCGAGTCCGGTAATGTATATGGCGGTTCGGTATGTGATGGCCAGTACGCCGACTGGAATAAAAATGAGCCGAATAACAGCTATAGTGGTGGCGGCACTTCTGCATATTATCAGGAGTATGCATTAGAATATGGTTTTGAGAAGGCAAACTGGAATGATTATCATCCAAACAATGTTTCACGTTCTATGTGGGGAATCAAAGGTTACATTGTTGAGTACAGTCCATATGCTACGAGCGGTGAGAGTGGCAAAGAAGATGTTGACAACAAAATGACAACACCAAGTACGACAGAGCTTGTGGTCATTCAAAAGAGTAAACCGAGACTGAATGCAGATAATCTGGTACTTAGTAAAGAACAGGCGAACAAGCTGACAGAAGCGACAGTTAAGAATCTTGCGAATACTAAGGGAAGCTATAATGGTACAACGGCAGATGCTTCCAGCTCGAATATTACAGTGGACAGTGATCAGCTTACAACGGTTAAGTCAGCAGAGGCGGGAACTTCTAATAAGCTGAAATTCTCTTATAAATATGATAGCTGTGAAGCTGATGTGGTAACGAATGATACTACGGTTTATGTTGCTGATGTTGCTAATACAGGGTCCACAAGTACTAATAATACGACAACGATCGGTGCCAATAATGTTTCCGTTACAACGGATGATCTGGCTGCCTGTGCCGATGAGGACAAAGTTGCAGAACTGATCCGTTCTAAGGCAGCACCGGTTGCAGTAAAAGATGGCAAGGCAGCAGTTTCTGCTGATATTACACAGAAGAGCAGCGAAGTAAGCAAAGCGTCGACAGCAGGTACCTATAAAGTAACATATACCTATAACGGCGTGGATACAACGATCAACGTAACGATTACAGATTCTAATCAGGTAGCGAAAGTGACCGCTGATAATTTTGAGGTGGTAAGAGGAAGCGGAAATCTTACCGCAGCAGATGTTATCACAAAGTCAAATGCGCAGGCGAAGAACAGTTCCGGTACTGTGATCCCGGGTGCAACGATCGATGTAGATGACACTGATCTTGCAACATTGAATGATAAGATCAAAAATGGTCCGGCGGGAGATTATACGGTTAAAGTATCATCGAATGGAAAGACCTGCGATGTTACAGTAACAGTTCGTGACCGCAACGTCACAATCGATGCTAACGATTTTATTATCACGGAAGATGAACTGCTTTATGCGAATAAAGATATAATTAAGAGCAAAGCAAATGTTCGTGGTACCGATGAGGGAACCGCATTTGATTTCAATGATGCGGATGCTATGGACTCTACGGCATATAATGAACTGAAACAGGTTAAGGCCGGCGGCTCCAAGGATCTTACCTTTACCTATACCGATGCAAATGGTAAAACCACAACATCCGATCCGATCACGGCGTTTGTTGTGAAAAATAAAGAAACAAATGCAGCATCAAAAACAACAATCGGTGCGAATAATGTAACATATACGACAGATCAGTTAAAAGCATTAGGAACAACGGAGGCAATCGCTGCGAAGATCAAGAGTGATTCCGGTGTGATTGCTGTCAAAGGCGGCAGTAAAGCAGACGCATCGCAGATCACCGTGAAATCCGGATCAGCAACCATTACGAGCGAAACTCCGAAAGGAACTTATTCAGTAACTTATACTTGCAATGGTACTGATGTAGCAATCACAGTAACAGTTGTAGATTCCGGCAAAGTAACAGAAATCACCTCAGATAAGGTTGAACTGGTGGTTGGTGATGCAGCACTCACGGCAGAAGGCCTGCTTACTAAGTCAAATGCTAAAGCAAAAGACGCTGCAGGCAATGTGATACCGGATGCGAAACTTACTGTAGACAGTAAAAAGTTGGACATTATTAATAAACGTCTTATGAATGGTCCGACAGGTAACTATAGCGTGACAGTTACGACAGAAGATGGTTTTACAGCAGACATTAATGTGTCTATCCGTAAGCCGGTTGTTTCAATGACAGCAGAAGATTTCATGCTGACGAAAGAGACAGCTGCAGCACTGACAGGTGAGGCTGCGGCCAAGGATTACGCTAAGGTTGGTGTAACCCGTGAGGGAACAACAGTCGCAGATCCTTTTGATAAAATAACAGCAAATCCGGATGATCTTGCAAAGATAGTGGCAGGTAACAGTGGTACTATTGGATTTACATACAGAAACGGTAAATATGAAACCGGTTCCGTGACTGCGAAAGCAACGGTCGTTGATGTACAATACAGCGAGACAAAGGGAACAGATCGGATTACGATCGGAGCAGATAATGTTACACTGGATTATAAGGATATCAGTTCTTTGACAGAAGATGAGTTAAAAGACCTGATACGCAAGAATGCAGATCCGGCCGCAACAGATAATGGTGCGCTTGCTGATCCGAGTGACATTACCGGACCGAAGTTAGTCAAAGATGGTGACGGATACAAAGCAACCTTTACCTACAAAGATGTGCCGGTTACAACGGATGTTGTGATAAGCAATGTTCCGGCACAGGGCGAGGTAAATGCATCTGATTGTATCTTCTCGTTAGATGACATTGGAAAACTTACTGCAGACGATGTGATCCGCGCTGCTTTGTCAAAATACACGGATAAAAATGGGGTTACTGACAATGGAGAGGGTGTTGTACTGACACAGGAGTCATTAGATGCGATAAACAGAATGACAGAGCCGGGAACATTACCGCTCACGTTCACAGACAAGTCAGGAACCATTGTTAAGAAAGTAACAGCAACTGTCGTTCAGAATCGTCGATATGATACATCTACAGGTAATATTACACTCGGAGCAAATGATTTCTGCATTACAGTAGAGCAGGCAAAGACGATCGTACTGAAGCAGGATCAGACCGATGTTGCCGATATGCTAAAGAAATTAGGAAATGCGATTGCAACTGATGATGGAAAATTCATTCCATTCAAAGATGCGGCGATCACTGTGGATGCATCAGCAATTCAGGCGGCGAAGGGCAGCTATGAATTAGTATACACATACAAAGGTAAGGTGAACAAAGTAACCGTCACTGTAAAAGATGATGGCTCGGCTGATACGACCAGCAGTGAAACAACTGTACCGGATGTCAATCTGACTGCTAATGATTTCGCAGTAGCAGCAGGCACGGAATCTATTGATGAAACTGCCTTTAAGAAACTTGCAGAAGTGGTAGTAAAATACAATGATGGCTCCAGCGTAGAGAACGTGACGATCGATGTAGAGGATCTTGCAGTGTTGAATAAGAAGATTCGTGCAAAATCGACCGATAGTGTTTTCGTCAAGGTGTATGCAACCGATAAGAAGACAGGTAAGCAATTGTCGGCAACTGTAAAAGTAACATTGCCAAAGAAGGCGGCAACACCGAAGCCAACAAAGAAACCGGGTACAATAGCAAAACCGGGAAGAGGAATTTCTGCGGATGATATCGCAAAGGAACTCGGCGTAGATAAGGCAACGGCTGAAAAGATTAAGGATTATGCTGAGAAGAACGGAACTTCTATGGACACCCTTAGAATTACCGATACTGCTGTAAAGAAACTCAAGGATGATAAAGACATTAAGGGCTCTGACTTTAGCAGATTAAAAGCGAGAGCCAATAAGTCTTCCAAGAACAGCATTACGTTAAAATGGGTTAAGCAGAGTGGCGCTGACGGTTATTTGATCTATAGTAACCAGTGTAACCAGGGTGGTAAGAAATACCGCTATAAACTGACTAAGACCATAAAAGGTAAGAATAAGACAACGTGGACACAGAAGAAGCGCAAGAAAGGCAAATATTACAAATACATGGTTGTTGCATACAAATTATTCAACGGTCATAAAGTAACAATTGCCGCTGCACCGACAATTCATTCCGTCACCAAAGGTGGAAAACGTGGTATGGCGAAAGCGGTCAGCATTAAAAAATTGGGCAACAAGAAAAAGAGAGCTAAGATTACTTTGAAAGCAAGAAAGACTGCTAAGATCAAAGCGGTAGAGATTCGTGCGGACAAGAAGAAAAAGATTATGAAACATAGAAAACTTGCGTATGAATCCAGTAATGTGAAGGTTGCCAAGGTAACCGGATCCGGCAAGATCAAGGCAGTGAAAAAAGGAAAATGTAAGATATGGGTATATGCACAGAATGGTGTATACAAAGAAATCAAGGTCACTGTAAAATAGCGAATCATAGCACTTATCTGAGATTTATTCATGTAATGTCAGCGTGGGCGGACCAAGGATAAGTGGTTATGGAATATGCAGGAAACCTATCTGGAATAGAAGTATTTCAGATGGGTTTCCTTACTATTAAGGAGGATACAAAAGAGCATGGACGCAAAGTTACAACACCTTACAGATAAGGTATTGCAAGGTGAAGAGATTAATCGACAAGAGGCAGAGTGGTTGACGCAGATAGATATCGAAGAGTTGGCACAGGGGGCTGACCGTATCCGTCAGGAAAGACAGCAAGACGAATTTGATATGTGCAGTGTGATCAGCATAAAAGGGGGACGATGTTCCGAAGATTGTAAATTTTGTTCGCAGGCGAGTTGTTCTAAAGCGGCAGTGAAGAGTTACCCGCTTCGTGGAACCGAAGAGATCATGGAGGATGCCCAAAAGCGTAGCGCACAGGGAATCCGACATTATTGTTTGGTGGCATCCGGGCATCATCTTAGCGAACGTGAAGTAGATGCCTTGTGTGAAACAGTTCGTGTGATACGAAAGGACACTGCTCTTCGACCTTGTGTATCCGGTGGATTGATGAATAAAGATCAGTTTGTGCGATTAAAGGAAGCGGGAGTAGTACGGATTCATAATAACCTGGAAACTTCACGTACACATTTTGCTAAAGTATGTGGAAGCCATACGTATGATGACAAAATTGCGACGCTGAAAGCAGCAAAAGAGGCTGGATTATCCTTATGCAGTGGGGGCCTTTTTGGGATTGGAGAGTCTATGGCGGATCGACTGGATCTTGCCTTTACACTGCGCGAGATTGCACCGGACACAGTTCCAATCAATCTGTTAGACCCGGTAGAGGGCACACCGATGGGACATAATAAGGTATTAACGGAAGAAGAAGTTCGACGCATTATTGGTGTTTTTAAGTATATTTTACCAAATCAGATGATACGTCTGGCGGCGGGGAGAGATTACCTGGAGGATACAGGTCTTCGGTGTTTTCAATCCGGTTGCAATGCGGCGATCACGGGAGATTTGCTGACGGTCATGGGAACGTCCGTAGAAGGTGATCTGGATGCAGTGAGAGCCTTGGGGTACCGGTTGTAAGATGAATAAAAAAGCATTTTCCTATACCTAAAAACAGAGCAAAACCAGCGTTTTGCTCTGTAAGAATTGCAATACCAAAAAAAGAGAAGTCATATATGACTTCTCTTTTGATCTAATGCGGAAGAAGGGACTTGAACCCTCACGTCGTTGCCAACACTAGATCCTTAGTCTA
>ENA-ORLU01002152-ORLU01002152.1-human-gut-metagenome-genome-assembly--contig:-NODE-2152-length-12157-cov-2.830464_pt1 | contig 12157 bp, 17 predicted proteins | sample MGYA00243009_ERZ508833 | MGnify/ENA primary metagenome ERZ508833 (study PRJEB26277, sample SAMN04329763) | human gut metagenome | biome: human-associated habitat | host: Homo sapiens | place: USA...
CTTCCAAAAGCAAAAGAGATTTTACAACCAAAGATAGAAACAAGTAAAAGAACACTAGATGACATAATAAAAACAGAGTTTGAGGAAGATATGTTAAATGAAAGAGTGTTTTTAGTTGTGTTAAAACATGGAAAAATCAAACCAAAAGATTTTGAAAATGATTTTTTTGTAAAAAAAGATGAAGGACAAACTGATGAAGAACTATTTCAAGAATTTAAAAGCGACTGTCCAGGTTTAAAAAAGAAACATGTAGGAATAAGAAGAGGAACATTTAAGCAAGTTTTAACAACAAATTTCTATAAAAAAATTCTAATGGGAAAGGATTTTTCAGAAAGAATAGAAAAAGGGGAACTTGGAATAGAAGCCTTAAATGAAATTATGGAAGAACAAATAGAAAAAGCTAAAGGTACATCTCCTTCAGATAGTCTAGTAAATTTAATATTAGATAAAATGTGGGATGATTTAACTGCATAAAAAGGAGGTATATAGAAAAGTGGATAAGTGGGAAAGAATTATTCGAGAAGAAATTACAAGAATGATAGAAAATTTACATGACAGAGGAGTTCAGTCTGTAAAAATAGACGTAAGTGTAAAGAAGATAAGACCACCACAAGAAGATAATGTTGTAAGGGTTAATAATCCAGAAGGAGAAATATCTACTTATGAAGTGAATAGTATAGATGATTTATTTGAGGCTTTTCAAAGGAAAAAACAACAACATAAATGTACTTGTTGTGGAAAAGTTTCAAAGGATGTTAGAAAAATAGAAACTGGAGAATATGTATGTGAAAGCTGTAATGATGCTTTAGATATATATCGTGAAAAAATTAAAAATATAATTAAAAAAGAGGGGAAAGAAAACGTATCTTTAATGTTAGAGTGCATAAAAACTGTAACAGAGTTTCTTGAAATGAACACAGAACATGAGCAAAATCCTGAGGAAGAGATGTATAAAGACTTTATAAATGATAATTTATTAGGATATGCTTATTTTGAAACAAAAGAAGATATAATAGATTTCCTAGATGGAGTAATTAATTATATTGAAGATAATGATATAGATTTGTAGGTGATAATATGAAACTGGAATTTGATAGTATTGAAGAAATGATAAATTTTTTAAGAAGTCAAGGATATATTGTAGGAAAAAATTGGGGAGAAATTACTCCTTGGAATCCACACCCATTTTACCACCCAATACCTACATATCCATATCCACCAATAACAGTAGGTGATACAACAGTAGAGATAACACCAAAAGTTTATATGTAAATTTTTAAAAATCTATTGACTTATACAAAAAATTATGTTATTATATGTATAAGTTGATAGATTTTTTTTTGGAGGTGCTATTGTGGAAAAGAAAATTTATGGAGCAGTAACTCAAGGAAATATAATTAGAAATAATAGAATAAAAAAAATGTGGAGTCAAAATGAGTTAGCTCAAAAGATAGGAGTAAAACAAAATACTATAACTTTTTGGGAAAATGGGTATAGAAAAGTCCCTAAAAAATATATAAAATCTTTATGTAAAGAATTGGACATAAAAGAAAAGGATTTCTTTAATCCTTATTATGAGGAGATAGAAGAAAATCTTGTAACGTATATAGACCCAGAAAATCTATTAGATATATTATTACATAAAAATAAGTTCAAGGAAAAAGAGAGATTTCCTAATGAATTTAAAACATATCTAAAAATTATATCTGAAAATTTTTTAGAAAATGGATATGAATTAGTGGTAAAGGAGAAAAAAAGTGAATAAATGTATAATTTGTGGAAATGAATTTTCCCCACCAAGAACTAACAAAAAAAAGAAAACTTGTAGTGAAAAATGTTATAGTGAATATATGAAATTATTGGCTTCAGAAGGCTTTTTAAAAAATTCATTTAAAAAAGGACACAAAACATTTAATAAAGGGAAACCACAAAAGGAGTGGCTAACAGAAGAGCAAATTAAAAAAGTTAGTAAAACCCAAATTCAAAATCAGGATTGCAAATCAGTCTTATCTTATATAGAAGGTAGATATTTACCACACAATGCTTATAAAAAAGGAACTGTAAAAAGAAGGAAACACATACATAGAACTGGAAAGAATAAAGGTAAGATAGAGTATGAATACTATATAAATATAGATTGGAAAGGAAATAGGAAACCAAATAATCTATATAAAAGATTTATTTGGGAGTATTTTCATCAACAAGATATTCCAAAAGGTTATGTAGTACATTGTATAGATGGTGACCCTAATAATTTAGATATATCAAATTTAGAATTAATTACACGAGGACAACTTGCAATCTTAAATCGAGGAGGAAAAAGTTAAAAGGAGGAAATTATGGAATTTCAATATGATTTTAAAAGGAAAAGCAAACATAAGATTTCTAATATAGAAAAATTACTAAAGAAGGATTGTATTTTAAAGATGAAAAAGGAAGATGCTCAAAATTTTGTAATGATAAATGGAGAAGCAATAAAAACTAATTCAAAAAAACTTCAAGCATTTTTCTTAAAAGATTATACATGTGAATGTTGTGGAAAAAGAGCAGATTTCTTCGCATTAGAACAAACAAGTAGTGGAAAATTTGTATTAAATTTGTATGCAGAAATAGATGGTCAAGAAGTATTAATGTTAAAGGAATTAAAAACACCAGCAAGACTAGGTGGCTTAGATGTCCCAGAAAATTGGATGGTAGTTTGTGATAAATGTTATCTTGAAAAAGAGAGAGAAATAAAACATCAAAAGATACAATCTGGAAATTATGATTTGGGTTATGTAATAAAACTTAATGACTTATATCTAAATATTAAGAAATCACAAAATGGAAACTATTTAATAAGATATGTTACAGATATAGAAAAAGCAAAAACATATAAAGATAGAGGTTTAATGAGAAATAGAATTCAAAAAATGATAAATTCAAATTAGAAGACTCAAACTTAATTTGTGAACCAGCCACAACAGTAGAAACAGTTAAAGAAAAATATACAGATACCAAAATTGAAGTAAAAGATTCTAGTGGAAAAGAAATTTCTACTGGAAATTTAGTAAATTTTAACCAATAAGTTATTAATTTTGGTAAATTATATGACAATTTTATTATGTTAGTCTAAAATACCCTCTAAAACTGTCAGATTTAACTGACGTTTGCCGAGAATTGATTTTATGGTATTAGGAAATAAGTTACTAGGGTAGGAAAATAAAAACGGCTTAAAAACGATTGTAGAGAGGAGAATTTTATATGTTTGTCAAAAAATCAGATTTATGTGAAGCATTTGAATATGGAAGTGGAGATTTTCCGATGTGGTTTAATGTTTTAGTTCAATCTGGGGTAATAAAAATTTCAGATAAAATTTTTCCAGAGTTAGAAAATAATGGAAGAGCATATGCAGGAATTATAAGCGGTCAAGATTTCTATTTTGGAGATATTTTTGTAAAGAAAGAAGGAGAGCCAGTTGAAATGTATGACCCAGAAGAATTTTTAGCAGAATTTATTGAAGTTTTTGAAGATTGAGAGGTGAAAAATGAGCTCAAGAGATAGAAAAGCATATAAAGACCAAAAGAAATTTATTGCTCATCAAAATAGATGTAGAAAAAGAAATTAAGAAATTGGAAGAGAAGGTTGTCAAAGGCATGATTGGACACAAGAAGAACAACAACTGTTACTCTGCTTTAATGGGACTGACAGAGAACTAGCTAAGAAAATTGGACATTCTGTTCAAGCAATTCAAATAAGGAGATGTAGAATAAAAAAAGAAATTCAAAAGGTTGTGGAAGAATAATAGGTTGAAAAAAATTAGGAAATATCTTGACAAAATAAAAATAATGTGTTATACTACTTATTGTAGTAAAGAAAGCTTTGTTCATACTACAATAAAAATCGGAGTTGTTGGAGGATAACATCTTCGACAGCTCGCAAAATGCTATCAACATTTACGGACATATAAAAAGAAGGGTTGCCCCAGCGACCTTCTTTTTATATTTGACAAGTTAAAAAATATATGATATATTAAATGATAGATAGACAGGTAGATAGATAGAAAAAATGAAGGGTAGGTAGATAATATGATATTAGAGTATGAAGGATTTTCAAAAAGTAGAACAATGATTTTAGAAGAGGCAGAAAGCATTTCTTATGCTTATGTAGATGTTCCAGAAGATTATAAGAAAAAGATAGAATTAGAATTCGAGAAAGATGTAAAACCAACTTGTGAAAATAACTCTCAAGAAGACTTTGCAAGAATTGATTTCTATTCAAAAAATTGGTTAAAATATATAAAATCTGAAACTAATTGTATAGGAATTCCAGCAAACAAGATTCCTAAAAGTATGGAAGAAGTTTGGGATACTTCTCATAGTTTTATTGTTGTTAGTTTGTTTGGGCAAGGATTTAGTAAAAGCTATATCTTTGAGATTGGTCAAAGAGTTTATATTTTAAATGGTAGTGGTAAAACTATTATGAAATTATAAATAGATAGCCTGTCTATCTAATTTTTTTAAACAGTTTGTCAACATGTTGACAAGATGTATTATATATTATACATATAAGAAAATAAAAGGAGGAAAAACAAGTGATAAAACAGTACAAGATATTAGAAAAAATTAAAAATACAAGTTCTAATAATGAGAAACAAGGAATATTAGAACAAAATAAAAATGATGAACTTTTAAAAGAAATACTTTATTTTGTTTATAATCCATATTTTAGAACAGGGTTGTCTAGTAAAAAAATTAAGAAAAAAATTGCTCCAACTGAGTATAGATTATTGCTTGACCCAGAAAGTTCTATAACATATATTTTTAATTATTTGAAAGACCATAATACAGGAACAGACCAAGATATTGCACATGTTCAATGGTACATTAGAAATTATAATGAAGGATGTCCTGAAATTGTTGAACAAATTTTAACACAAACTTTAAAGATAGGGATGACAGCAAAAAGTATAAATAAAGTTTGGGAAGATTTGATTCCTGAATTTGATATTATGCTTGCAGAGAAGTATTGGGAAAAAATGGACAAACTTGAAATGAGTAAGCCAGAGATTATTATTACACAAAAACTTGATGGTGTAAGATGTGTGGCTTTAAAAAGTGGAAATAATGTTGAATTATTGTCAAGAAGTGGACAACAAATGACAGGATTTATTGAAGTCGAACAAGAATTAAGAACTCTACCAGATGGAGTATATGATGGAGAAATGTTGGCAGATGCTTCAATAGATAATAGTTTAGATTTATTTTCTACTACAATAATGACAGCGAGAACAAAAAGTAATAATAAAATTAATATGTCATATAATGTATTTGATTATGTCAAAAATATTAGTGATTTTATGAATGGAAACTTGAATGAAAATTGTAGAAATAGGAAGAAAGAGTTAGAAAATATAGTAAAAACAGGAAATTGTAAACATATTAAGTATGTTCCAGTATTATATGATGGGGTTTATAATGGTAGTATTATAGATAAAATGTTAGATACTGTATTAGAACTTAAAGGTGAGGGCTTAATGATAAATCTTGTGGATGCTCCATATCAAAAAAAGAGAACGAATGACATTCTAAAGGTTAAAAAAATGCAAACAGTGGATTTGCGAGTGGTTGATTTATTTGAGGGAAAAGGAAACCTTAAAGGAACTTTAGGCGGAGTTGTTGTTAATTTTAAAGGTAGTCAAGTTGGAGTTGGGTCAGGATTTTCTAATGACCAACGTAACGATTTCTGGCAACACCCAGAAAAGATATTTGGAAAGATTGTAGAAGTTCAATATTTTGAAGAGTCAAAAGATAAAACAGGAAAGCCAAGTTTGAGATTCCCAGTATTTAAACAAGTAAGAAATGATAAAAATGAAGAAAGTTTATTTTAGATGTTGACAAACTGAAGATAACGTGTTATTATATATATGTAATCGGAAAATAGTATTACAAAAGTTTCATTTTTTAGAAGTATTCATTTTGATTCACAACAATAATGATATAAAGTTCAATTACAGTTCTTTATATTATTATTGTTATTTTTTTTGTTTCTAGGTTTTGTCAACAAGTTGACAAAAATATTTTTTTGTGGTAATATATTCTTGTAAAGATTTATAGTGGAGGTGGGAATATGAAAAAATACCTACAACAAGTTGACAATGAAATAGATATAGAAAGTAAACTTCAAGAAGAGTTTGAGGCAGAACTTGAAAAAAACTATATTGAAATGGTAACAGAAGAAAGAAATGGAGTAATGTAAATGAATTATATATATAAGCTTTTAGATAAAAATGGTGATGTTCTATATGTTGGAAAAACAAACAATTTGAAAAGAAGACTTACAGAACATATAGCCAACCAAGAGTGGGCAGGAGAAATTGATTCATTATATTATGCAATATGTAGAGATGACTTTGAACAAAGAACTTATGAAAATTATTACATTATAAAAAGTAACCCAAAATACAATAAACAAGATAAGTCATTTTCTACACATATTATTCTACCAGAAGTAAAATGGCAGAAGTTTGAAGATGTAGAAACACTTGAGCAAGATGACATTTTAAAAAAGAAGATGTTTTTCTTACTCGAAAATTGGACACTAATAAATAGCATTTTAGATTTATGTGAAGAAATGTTTGAAGGTGTTCAAGACCCAAGAGAAATTAGTATTTATGATATATATGCAATTGAAATGTATATAGAAGAATTACAAAAAAGAAGAAAAAATTTTAAGATATAAAGTGGGAGAAATTATGGAAATTATAGAAAAAGTTGAGACAGTTTTTAGTAAGATTAAAAAAATTTTCCACTGGGTACCTTTTCTTTGGAGATTGGATGATGGTTCATATGAGTCATTATATGAAGTTAACATAAAACAAATGACAGATATGAAAAATGAATTTGAGAAATTTTCTGATGTCTTTCCTAAAGGAAATGATTATTTTATGCAAATGGAAGAAGTAAAGTTAAATTTATTTTTAGCAATGCATGAACCGAATATAGAAGTCGCAAAGAGGTATGTACAAAGAGCTTTTGAAATTATGGCACAAGAATCTTTGGAATGGTGGATTTAAGGAAGGAGGATAACATGGAAATCGAAGAATTAGAAGACAAAATATCTGACCTAGAAAATGCCTATTCCGAAATTGAAGAAGCGATTCAGACATATCCAAAGGTTTCTAATGGGAAAGGAGATATTGCTGTTCTTGAGCAAATTTTAGATGGAATTCAATATTTTATTAATGAATTTACTTGGCAAAAAGAACAATTAGAAGTCCAATTAGAAAACGAATTAAATGAAAAATTCTAGAATGAGGAATAAAAATGCACGAAGGATATATTGTTAGAATTAAAGAAGTACATAAACATTCTAATGCTGACAGATTACAATGTACTACAATTTTTGGAAGTAATGTAATCGTTGGATTAGATACCAAAGTGGGAGACTTAGGAGTTTATTTCCCAGTCGATTTAAAGTTAGGAAAAGAATTTGCTGAAAAGAATAATCTTTTAAGAAAAAAAGATAAAAATGGGAATGAAATTGGTGGCTATTTAGACCCAGAGAAGAGAAATATTAAAGCTATAAATCTTAGAGGAGAGAAGTCAGACGGGTTATTTGTACCAATAGAATCATTAAAAGATTTTACAGATATATATAAATTACAAGAAGGAGACAGAATAACAACTTTAGGTGGATATACTATCTGTGAAAAATATATTCCTAGAACAAAAGTAAGACAACCACAACAAAAAATAAAGAAATTAAAAAGGAAAAAGGTTATAGAGCATTTACAATTTCAAGAACATGTAGACACAGAACAATTGATGTATAACTTAGACCAATTTAAAGAAGGGGATTATTGCGAGATTACATTAAAACTTCATGGCACAAGTGGTCGTACTGCTTTAGTATTAAAAGATGATAATTCTTTCTTTGGAAAAATAAAAAGAAAACTTGGAATTCAAGAATATGATGAAGTAAGTGGAACTCGTAGGGTTGTATTAGATGGTTTTGATGGCGGATTTTATGGAACAAACGAGTTTAGGAAAAAATATCATGATTTATTAAATGATAAATTATATAAAGGAATTACTTTATATTATGAAATTGTTGGTTATGTAGATGAAAATACTTTAATAATGCCAGAATGTAATAATAAAAAGGTGAAAGATAAGGAATTTGAAAAGATTTATGGAAAGACCACAAAGTTTACTTATGGTTGTAACCCAGGGGAAAGTGAAATGTACGTTTATAGAATGACATTAACAACACCAGATGATTTGGTATTTGAAGTTCCTTATGAAACAATGAAAGTATATTGTGAACAAATTGGAGTAAAGGTAGTTCCATTGTTAGAAAAGTTTATGTTTACAACACAAGAAGATTTACTTGAAAGAGTTGATAAATATATGGATATTCCAGACCCAATAGGAAAATCTCATGTATCAGAAGGTGTGGTAGTAAGAATTGAAAATAAACCAAAATTTACTGCTTTTAAACAGAAACGGATGGTTTTTTAAAGTTTTAGAAGGCATAGTTAAAGATGAAGAACAAGCTCCTGATATGGAGGAGGCACAAGAAATTCAATAAATTTTAGATAAGGAGAGATGAATATGAGAAATAAAAAAGTACCCCATTTTGTAATGGCTGTAGGTTTGCCAGGTTCTGGTAAATCAACATTTTTAAATGACTTTTTTGGGAGAAAAGATTTCCATATACATTCTTCTGACAGTATAAGAAAAGAATTGCTAGGAGATGTAAATGACCAAACTAGCAATTCTTTAGTTTTTGAGACATTACATAATAGAATAAAAGAAAATTTGAAAAATGGTGATAATTGTTGTTATGATGCTACGAATGTGCATGAAAAGTATAGAAGAGCATTTTTGCAAGAATTGAAGTCTATTTCTTGTATTAAAATGTGTTGTATTATTGCCACACCTGTTGAAGAATGTATAAAAAGAGATGAGGAAAGAGAAAGAAGTGTTGGAAAAGAAGTAATTAATAGAATGTATAAAAATTTTAATATTCCAACAAAAAGAGAAGGTTGGGATGAAATATATTTGTGTTATAGTAATGGAGCAAAAGGTTGTTATAATGTGTCAGAACTATTTGAAAGACTAAAAAAAATTCCTCAAAATAACCCTCATCATACTCTAACTATTGGTGACCACTGTATGAAAGCCTACGAAAATGCGAAAGAAATTTGTAAAAGAGAAACTTGGATTACAGACCATCAAAAAGCAGTTCTTTTAACTTCAGCTATGTTTCATGATATTGGAAAAGAAAAAACCGCTACATTTATAAATATGAAAGGAGAAAAAACTGACATTTGTCATTATTATGGACATGAGAATGTTGGGGCTTATGATAGTTTGTTTTTAGATTTATGGAAAGACGAAACAGAAGAGAATGACTTTATTTTAAGTGTAGCAGATATGATACAACTTCATATGAAATTGTATTCTAATCCAGAAAGTGAAAAATATAAAAGAAAATTACAGAATAGGATTGGAGAAGAGAAATATAAATTGTTAACTTTACTTCAAGAAGCTGACATGAGTGCAAAGTAAAGGTGGAATAAAAATGACATTTACAGAAGAAATAAAGAGATATAAAATAAGAATTATTGTTGGTTGTATTGTTGTATTTCTAATTGGATACATAATTGGAACGATAATGGGGTATATTACTTGGAGAGGTTATGTAGATGATGCTGTAGAATTTTTATCTGATATACAAGTCCTTGGTAGAGGGGATTATGATATTGAAGCAGTTAAAGAACAAATAGATAAGGTTTTCGAAATACATGAAAAAGGAGATTATTTTAAAACTGTAGATGAATTAGAAAAGCTTGAAGAGATATATCCAAATTTACAGATAGAATCGAAATTCCAAAGATTAATGAAAAAGATTAAATAAACTATTGACTTATTTAAAATGTTGTGATATAATATCTATTGGAAGGATGTGATTAAATGAGAAAAGAAAAAAATAGTAAAATAACAGACAAAGAAGAAAAATTTATTAGAGAGCATACAGACTGGACAACAACAGAAGTAGCTCAAGCTTTAGGGGTATCAGTCCAAAAGATATATTATTTCACAAAAAAGAATGGAATAAAACTAAAACCAACAAGAAATACAGTAAAAGAATATTTAAGTAAGTTAGTATAGGAGTAGGAATATGGGATTTATAAATTATGAAATTTTAAAACATGAGCTTCCAGATAATATGAGTTGGTTAAAAAATAGAACTATTTTACTGACAAGAACTGGAAGCCATGCCTATGGAACAAATACTCCAGAAAGTGATGAGGATTATAGAGGAGTATGCATACCACCACCAGAATATTATTTGGGATTGAAATCTATAAATGAATATAATACAAGTGGTGGTAAAAATTTTACAAAAAATACATCAGATGATGTTGATGTCACAATAACACATATTAATAAGTTTGTAAGAGATGCGTTAAATGGAGTTCCAAACAATTTAGACATCTTATTTTGTAGAGATGAAGATATTATTTATATGGACGAGTTTGGAGAGGAACTAAGAAAAATTAGAAAAGAATTCCTAAGCAAGGCATTAAAGCACAAGTTCTGTGGATATGCTCATTCTCAAAAACATAAGCTTATTATCAGAAAAGGTAATGGAACTGGAAGACAAGATTTAGTTGAGAAATATGGGTATGACTGTTATGTAGAAGAAACAAGATTTCTAACTGATTCTGGATGGAAATTTTATGATGAAATTACAGATAGTGATATGCTTGCAACTGTAAACCCGAAAACAAAAGAAATAGAATTTCAACATTTTTTTGAAAGAGTAAAAAAAGAGTATAATGGAGATATTTATTCGGTTGAAAATCAATATTCAAAATGCAAGGTTACTCCAAATCATAGAATGTTTGTTTCTCATCTTCCAAATAGAAATAAATATGGGACTAAATATCGAGAAGATTTGGCAAATTGGGAATTTAAAAAATTAGAAGATTTGATTGATGGAGATAAAACTAAATATTTTGTTTTAAATACTGTAAAAAATAATAGAAAAGATTATGATATAGATATTGACTATTTAAAATTTCTAGGTTTGTTTATTTCAGAAGGAAGTATAGCAAAAGATGGAAGATGTTTAACTATATCACAAACGAGTAAGGGAAAAGGGGAAGTTTTTTATGTTCTTGCAAAATTAGCTAAAAAGTATAATATAAGGGCATCTATGCACGAAAGGCAAGATAGAGATATTGTTGAAGTAACATGGTATACATATGATAAGGAACTTAGAAAAAGAATTTTAAAAGATGTTTATGATGGAGAATATACCTCAAGAAAAAAAAGCATCTTCCAAGTTGGATAACACAACTCTCTAAAAGACAAGCATTTGAACTGTTAAAGAATATGTATTATGGTGATGGAACCTTAGTAAAAGGAAATGAAAATCGAATGGTTTACTATACGAATAATGAAGAACTTGCATTACAAGCTCAAATTTTAGGATTACTATGTGAAATAAATGTTAATGTAAGACATCCATATACATCAATATCTAATTATACGAATGAAGAAATTACAATGTACCAAGTATATTTTCAATTTGAAAAAACTGAACCAAAAATCATTGATTTTAGAAAATATAATGGGAAAGGCGTTTGTAAAAATCGCAAAGATAGGAAAATAAATGTTGGGTTGTTTCCACAACATTATGAAGGAAATATTGTTTGTTTCTCTGTACCAAACGAGAATCTAATTACACAGTTAGATGGAAAAATCGCAGTTCAAGGTAATACAAAGTTTGCTATGCATGCAGTTCGTTTACTTACAAGTGTTATAGAAATTCTTAAAACTCATGATTATCAAACATATAGACCAGACAGAGAGTGGCTTTTAGAAATTAGAAATGGAAAATATACACTTGAAGAATTATTTGAAATAATTGATAAATTAGAAGCAGAAGTTGAAGAATTATATGTAACAAGTGATTTGCCAGAGCATTGTGACTATAACAAAATAAATGATTGGCTAATTAATATAAACAGGAAGGCTTTAGATTATGATTTTTCTTGAGTTGTCAAAATCTTGACAGAAAGTAAAATTTTGTCAAGATTTTATTGACTTTATTTAAAAGTTGTGATATAATGGCAAAAAACAAGGGAGGGAGAGATTAATGG
>ENA-ORLU01002154-ORLU01002154.1-human-gut-metagenome-genome-assembly--contig:-NODE-2154-length-12154-cov-4.405647_pt1 | contig 12154 bp, 7 predicted proteins | sample MGYA00243009_ERZ508833 | MGnify/ENA primary metagenome ERZ508833 (study PRJEB26277, sample SAMN04329763) | human gut metagenome | biome: human-associated habitat | host: Homo sapiens | place: USA...
TCCCAAGAAGGCACTTTTACGTGCCCTTCGGGGAATTCGTTCATTTGCACATGCAATACTATTCTTTTGCAAACAGTCTTTTAAAACACTCGGCATTTCAATTCTTTACACCTGCCAGGAAACCACCGACAACTTTTTATTTACACCTCAAGTGGTTTCGGCAGTTCGGTTATCTCCTGTGCTTCTTGTTCTGAAAATCCTTTTTCAATCAGTTTCTTGTATACACGAATTTTTTCTTCCTCTTTTCCTTTTTCCATTCCCATTTTTTCAAGTCTTTCTGCTACATCACACATGCTGTGCACTCCTTTCTTTTCCTGAAATATTGTCTGATACCGTTCATCCCTTGTCATAACCTGAAGCAATTTCAGTACTTCATCTACATGCTTAATTTCCGTTGGATCATCCGGGATATAATTCTTATGTTTTCTTTTCTGAACAAAAAAATTTGCCACGACTTTAAAATCACTGCGGAAGCGACTGATCTCTTCTTCTGTAAGCCATGCGATTTCAAATACTTTCATTTCATAATCATTGATATACTCATCCAGCCCTTCCGGAATTTTCATCAATCCTTTGATATTCTTTTTTCCACGCCAATGATGATCTGTGCCAAAATATAATACAATGGTCATGACCGGCAAAATTTCTTTTCTGTCATCCAGTAACTGACTGCGATATGCCGCACCGTCATATCCTATGATGCGAAACGGCATATATTTTTTTACATTGCTTTGGTTTTCGATTCCGCAAATCGCCAATTCGACTTCTTTTTCTTTCCAGTATTTTATTACATCTCTTTCCAGTTCATGCACTTTTCCGTCCTCTGCTTTATATTGAGAATGAACCTGTGCATTTTTTAGAGATTCCGGTAAGATTCGTTGCTCTCCTTTGAAAACCAGTCCGTTTATAATATCTGCAAATACATCATTATAATCTTCCAGTATTTTTTCGGTAATATCTTTTTCTCCCATAGGCTGCTCCTTTTCTTTTTGTATTGATTCAAGTGGAATGTACGTGAAACCTGACACGTAATTCTGATCAGCTTTGCTGATATTTTCCTGATACAAAACAGCCTGAGATATCAAAATCGTGAAACTTATTTTATAACGAACCATTTGCAAATATTGTTTTATCAAAAAGTTTTCTTACAATGTCACTTTTTTATTTTTCAAGCCGCTTTGTGCAGGTATGAAATTTTGTTGGATTTTCCTGCCGAACGGCAATGAAAGTTAGATAGAATTTATTTAAAACTATTTTGTGATTATTATACATGAATAAGCGATCTATGTCAATCTTTTTGAATCCAGTAATCTATATTACTTTTTCAAGTTTTCCAGACAGCAAAAAAACAGCCATGATGAACTCGAAAACAATCGCTCTGACGGTAGCAAGGCTTCCGTCGTGAGGTTTGCGATGTTGCCGCCCCAAGGAGCCGCTGTCTGAGCCTCGAAGAGGCGAGTTTAGGCGAAGGGCGGCTAACAGGCGAGCGAACCGAACAGGAAATGCAGCGTGTCAGGAGATTGTTTTCGAATCATCATGGCGTTCTATTTTACATATAAGTTTTCTTAATGCCCATCTTCTTGCTCTTCGGACAAGAAGCATCTCTCGCTCTAAAGAGCTCGGTCAATTTTAATCTGTTTTGATCGTTTCGTTCATGCTTCCCATGCGGTATCCCTGAAGATCCAGGGTCACATAGCTGAAACCGATTTTCTTGAATTCAGAAACAATCTTTTCTCTGTTTGCATCTTCCATCAGTTTCAAAAATTCGGACGGCATCACTTCGATCCTTGCCATCTGTCCGTGAATGCGGACACGCAGCTGATGGAACCCCATGTCCAGAAGCAGCTGTTCTGCCTGGTCTACCATGGAAAGTTTGCTCTCTGTGATCTCTTCTCCGTAAACGAAACGTGAGGAAAGGCAGGCAAAGGACTGTTTGTCCCAGGTCGGAAGTCCCATTTCTTTTGAAAGATCACGGATCTCCTGTTTTGTCAGCTCTACGTGACGAAGCGGACTTTTTACATGAAGTTCTGCCACTGCCTGCAGCCCCGGGCGATAATCGCCGTTGTCATCCATATTGGAACCTTCTGCAACATATTTGATATTGTTTTCCTTTGCAATATTTCCGATTTTTTCAAACAGTTCATGTTTGCAAAGATAACAGCGGTTCTTTGGATTATGGGAAAATCCTTCGATCTGTAATTCTTCTGACTCGCAGATAATATGTTTGATGCCTTCTTTTTTGCAGAATGCTTTCGCTTCTTCCAGCTCACGTTTCGGAAAAGAGCAGGACTGTGCCGTCACTGCGATCACCTGATCTCCCAGCACATCGTGTGCCACTTTCAGAAGAAAGGTGGAATCCACACCGCTCGAAAATGCGATTGCTACGCTTCCGAGTTCTTTTAAATATTCCTGTAATGCTTCTAATTTTTTATTCATATTTGTCTTTTCCTTATAATTAATTATAATGCCAGGAGCAAAAGCCTGAAACCGTGAGGTTCCTGCACAATTCTTTTCACTGTTTCTTGAGCTGTACCGCTGCATTTTTATTCCTCAGTTCCAGATAACCGCACTCGGTCAGATATTCCAGGCTGTGCAGTGTAAAAGTTCCTCTGCTCATCGGAACTTCCAGCCACTCTTCCAGTACCTTTTTCCACGGCATCCACTTGTGGCGGTGCTGTTCTGAGGTATATTTATAATCCCCGATACAGTCTCCCAGTCGGTAAGCTGCCAGCACATAATTGTACATGACCGGGCTTTCTTTGTACAGTTTTTCCGGACGTGGATGTTCCTGCTCTGCAAGTGCAGGCACAAATTCCTGATCCAGACCAAGCATCCGGTTCAGAAACGGATCATAAAGATAATATACCGATGGAATGTAAGGAAATTCCAGTGTTTCCAGTTCCCTGTCCTGTAAATCTGCTTTATATTTCACGATAATCTTTGCATTGAGCAATTCTCTCTGTGTGTAAATCTCCTCGATCTGACTGTACTTCAGAACCGTCCTGCAAACTTTATTATTCTCATTTCGGAGATAAAAAATTTCCTCTTTGCCATACCCAAACATATATTCAAAGGAATCCGGTGCTGTGCGGCGAATCGGCGAATATACCATATGGTACTGATTAAAAGTTCCTTTCATGGACTTTCTTGCTTCCAGCTCAAAAATTTCCGGTATTTCTTCCATCGCCCAGATTCGAACCGGCCATTCAGCCATTGTCGGGCGTTTGTCAACAACTGTTGTTTCTGTCTTTTTCTTTGACATTTCCTGTCCCCCTGTAATTATAATTTAGTTGCTTTTTCCACTATTATATCATTATCTTTCTATTTACCCAACTTTACTGCAATATCTGCTTGACAGTATGAATCGTCTGACTTTTGGGCTTACTGCTGAGGAACAGGAAACTTTAACGGTTCTTCTTGAAAAACTGCTCAACAACACGCTTAACTGATCTGCCAGCGGGTATGGCTTCCCTGATCGTCTTTGGTCACGATCAGCTGATCTTCGATCTCCTGCTTCAGTTCCGTCACATGCGAAATAATACCGATCAGTTTCTCGCCTTCTGCCATGTTCTGGAGGACTTTTACTGCCTGATCTCTGGAATGTTCATCCAGTGATCCAAAGCCTTCGTCGATGAACATCATATCAAGGTTGATCGCTGCGGAACTTTCCTGGATCTGATCTGCCATGCCAAGTGCCAGGGAAAGTGCCGCCATAAAGGACTCGCCACCGGAGAGCGTTCGCACTTCACGGACTTTTCCGGTCACAGCAGAATAAACCATCAGATCCAGACCTCTGTTTTTGCCTGTTCCGGCTTTGTCAATATCGCACATCCGCAGTTCAAACTGTCCTGCGGACATGTCCTGAAATCTCTGGTTTGCCGCTTCCAGGATCTGCTCCAGATAATGCCTTTGTACATATGTTTCGATATCCATTCTGGAGTTTTTCCTGTTTCCGGACAGAAGCTGATACAGTCCGTTTATTTTTTCATACTGATGCATCACTTCACTACGTTCTTCCATCTGCGGTTTTAATGCCTGGCAGACTTTCTGATCGATCCGCCAGATTTCCTGCCATTGTTCCAGAACACGCTGACTTTCTTTCCATGCCGCTTCTGCTGCTTCACTGGTTTTTTCCAGTTCTTCCAGGACTGGTTTTGGCTGTTCGCCGATCGCTGCCCTGGCAGAATTTATCAGGCTTTCGGCTGCCGCTTTCTGTCTGCCGTGGTTCTGTGCATCCTGTTTCCATTTCTGTACTTGCGTTTTGGTGTAAGTTCCGGTCAGTTCCATCCAGGCCGTTTCCGGAAAATGTTTTTCTTCCAGAATTTCCCGGTAAGCCTGCTGTCGGATCTTTTGCTCTTCCATCTGCTGAGGGATTTCTTTTTTATACTTTGCAATTAAGGTCTGTGCTCGGTTTTCCTGTTCCTGTGCTTTTTGCAGTCTCTCCTCTGCCCGCATGACAAGTACATCTTTTTCCTTTTTGGCGGTATCTGCTTTTGCATACGCCGCCTGTGCTTCCTGCTGATTCTGGTAATCTTTTGATCCTTCCAGGCTCTCCAGCATCACACGGCTTCGCTCCAGAGCGGTTTTGGCATCTGCTGTTTCTTTTGCGGACTGCTCAAGCTTCTCCTGAAATTGCTCTTTCTGCTTTTCTGCTTTTGTAAGGGCAGAAAGAAGCATCTGATACTCGTTCACTTCTTTTTGAAGCTGTCTGCCTTCTGCTTCCATTTTTTTACTCTGGTGTAAAAATTCACCTTTCATCTGCTCCAGAAAGTCTGCACGTATTTCTTCTAAATCCAGAACTTCTTTTGCCCTGCTGCGGAGATGTTCAAAACTTTCCCCGGCATTTTTCTGTTTTTCTTCCAGAAGGCTCCCTGCGGCTTCTGCCGCCGCTGCCGCCTGTTCCTGTTTTCCCCGCAGCTGTTCTGCCTGAAGGGCCAGCTCCTCGATCATCTCTTTTGTCAGATTCTGGTGTTCTTTTTCAAGCTTACACGGAGAAGGATGCTCTGTGGAACCGCAGACCGGACACGGGCACCCTTCCTTTAACTCCTGTGCCAGAAAACCTGCCTGAGCATTTAAAAAGATCTTTCGTTTCTGCTCGTAAACGGCATTTTTTTCTTCAAATTCCAGGCTGGCCGCCCGATAGGCAAGACGTCTTTTTTCTGTCGTCTGTTTTTGTGTTTTGTATTCTTTCTCCGTTTGTTCTGCTCTGGAAAATTCCGTTTCCAGCAAGCCGAAATCTTTCTGTTTTGCCTGCCATAAAGCAAGATTTTTCTCCGACTGTGCAAGCTGCTGTGAGCGTTCCCGCCACGCTTCCTGCTGTTTTTCAAGTTGCTCTTTTTTTGCTTTGAGTGCTCGCTCTTGTTCTTCTGCGTTTTGGACCGCTTTTTCTTTTTGAATCACATCCTGCCCGGCAGCTTCCATTTTTGTAAAGACTTCCATGGCTTTTTTCACTTTTTCTTCCACTTTGGTAAAAGCCGCAACTTCTTCTTCCTGCTGATGTTTTGCATCTTTTGTATTCTGTATACAGAGTTTTGTATCTTCCATAAGGTTCGGAAGCTGTTCTGTCTGTTCCTGAAGGTCTGATCTCAATTTTTCCAGCATTTTCTTGCAGTCCAAAAGCCGCTGATAAACTGCCTGTACCTCCCAGGCGTCTTCGACCCGAACTGCCAGTTCCTGCTGTTCTGTGATCGCTTCTTCCTGCTCTTTTAAGCTCTGCAAGGTCTTTTCTGCATCTTCCAGCTGTACAAAAGATTTCAGAAGCTGAGAAGCTTTCGCAGCGGCATCCCTTGCATGATCACGTTCCTGACTTCTCTTTTGCACGATCTTTTTTGCTTCTTTCGTCCGCTTCGAAAGCTCCTCGCACAGAAGTTCCAGTTTCTCCAGAAACTGCTCCAGGACCGTTACCGAAAAATCTTTTGATTTTTCCAGTTCTTTTTTCTTTTCTTTTAAAAATGCCGTCTGTTCCAGACTTTCCGGAAGTTCTGTGCGGCTGATCTCGGCAATACACCGCATGCGGATCTGATCGATCTCTGCCTGTTTTTCTTTTTTGCGTACGGCAAATTCATTTTTGATCTCCTCGTACAGACCGGTGTGAAACAGCTTGCGGAAGATCATTTTTTTATCATCTGATTTTGCACGCAGAAGTTCCATGAATTCTCCCTGAGCGATCATCGCAACCTGCATAAACTGCTCTTTTGTCAGTCCGACAATCTCCATCAATTTCGCATCCGTCTCTTTTGCCGGATATTCGCTGCCGTCCGGCATGGTAAGTGAAACTTCCTCACTGACCATTTTTTCGCCGCTGCCGCGTTTCAGCGGACGTACATGACGCGGAATGCGTTTCACGGTATAAAAATCGATCTCAGTTCCGTTTTTCTCAGAAAAAGTCAGGGAGACAAACGGCTCCGTCCCGATCTCCACAAACTGACTCTGAAGTTCCGCACCGTTTTTCTTATTTGCATTGGAGCTGGCTTCTCCGTAGAGAGCAAACACAATCGCATCAAAAATCGTTGTTTTTCCGGAGCCGGTATTTCCGGTGATCAGGAATAAATTCTGATCCGGTTTTTCAAAATCAATCTCGGTTCGGTTTCCATAGGAACCAAACGCCTGCATCACAAGTTTTAACGGCCGCATCTTATTTCACCCCCTGTACACTGCTGATCACATCCAGCAGCATCTCACGTTCTTCCTCATCCATATGTTCCCCGAGAAACGAACAGCAAAGTTCAAACGGGTCCAGTTCTTCGATCTTTCTGCTCTGTCTTTTGTACTCTGCTCTCCGCTCCCTCTCTCTGCGGATCTCAAGCAGATATGGAAATGCATTTCGCAGACGATCTTTGAGGTCGATCACATCGAGATCTTCTTTGTCTGTGAGCACGACCGTGACATAATCTTCGCATGCCTGCGAAAGCACCTCCTGAAATTCTCCCTTTATCACACGCACCTGACGAAGCGGCGGAAGCGGAAGCACTTCCGTGGAAATATTTCCTTTTTCTTTCATCGTCACCATCACAATGCCTTTTTTCTGTCCGGCTTCACTGACCGAACAGGCAAGCGGTGTTCCGCAGTAACAATAATATTCGCTTCCCACTTTCATCGGTTTGTGGATATGTCCAAGTGCCGCATAATCAAACACTTCCAGCACATCTGCTGAGATCTCATCGATATTTCCGACTGTGCGGATCTCAGAATCCATTCGCTCTACGTCCTCCGCCTGTCTTCCGGACGGAAGATAAAACTGATGGCTGACCAGCACATTTCGCTCCTTTGTATCGATATTTTCTCTTTCGATCAGAAGATGCAGTGCCTCGTCATAGGAATGCTGTGTTCCGTCCTCCCGCGTTCCCACGATCTCTCTTACCATCGACGGTTTCACAAACGGAAGCAGATAAAAGTGCAGATCACCATAAGCATCCCGCAGTGTCACTTTTTCGATATGTTCCTCTTCTGTAGTCGGCGGCGTGCCAATCATATAGACATTCTGCCTGGACAAAATACTGCGAAAACAGTTCAGCCTGGCGGCACTGTCATGATTGCCGCTGATGATCATCACCGGCATCTGCGGCATTTCTTCGGAAAGATTTTTCATAAAGCTGTCAAAAATCTCCACTGCCTCCGCAGACGGAACCGCTTTGTCATAAATATCCCCTGCGATCACCATCGCATCCGGCTGCTGCTCTTTTGCCAGCCGGATGATCTGTTCAAAAATATATTCCTGGTCTTCCCGCAGATCGCGTTCGATCAGTTTCAGTCCGATATGCAGATCGGATAAATGAAAAAATTTCATCTGCTCACCCCTCGTAAATCTTATCTTAGTTGGAGAAAACTCTTCTTCTGTATATGTTAAGCAACAAATCTGTCTTCTTTCTTCTATTTTTGTCCTGCAATGATCCTGTACATTTCCGGTCTGCGGTCACGGAACAGTCCCCATTCAAGACGCTTTGCTGCCAGCTCATCCAGATCGTATTCTCCGATCAGGATCTCTTCCTGATCTCTGGAAGCTGTTTTTTTCAGTTCACCTGTTTCATCGGTCAGGAAGGAAGAACCATAAAAAGTCAGTGCAGACTTCTGACCTCCATTTTCCGTATCCGGCTCTACCACCTCTTTTCCAATACGGTTTGCTGCGATCACCGGCATCAGATTGGCTGCCGCATGGCCCTGCATACAACGCCTCCAGTGCGGCATGCTGTCACATTCCAGAATTGGCTCCGAACCGATAGCAGTCGGATAAAACAGAAGTTCTGCACCCTGAAGTGCCATGCATCTGGCACTCTCCGGAAACCACTGATCCCAGCAGATTCCGATGCCGATCTTTCCATATCTGGTCTCAAAGATGCGAAATCCAGTATCGCCCGGCGTAAAATAAAATTTTTCCTGATAATAGTGGTCATCCGGAATATGTGTTTTACGATAAATCCCAAGAATCGTTCCGTCCGCATCGATGCATGCGATTGAATTGTAAAGATTGTTGACTTCTTTTTCATAAAAGCTGATCGGAAGCACGACTCCAAGTTCTTTTGCCAGACGCACTCCCATCTGTACTGCTTCGTTTTCTTCTGCCGGTTTTGCATAATGATAAAAATCATACCGTCTCTGCTGACAGAAATATTCCCGTTCAAAAAGTTCCGGCAGCAAAATAATATTTGCTCCTTCTGCTGCCGCTTCTCTGATTTTCTTTTCTGCTTTTTCCAGATTTTCCTGCAGCTCTGTGCTGCACTGCATCTGGATCGCCGCTGTTTTTACTTTTCTCATTCCTTTTCTGCCTTTCCCTGTGGTATCTGCTGCGTAATACAGTGAATGTTTCCGCCTCCGGTGAGAATATCTCCTGCATACACCGGTAGGATCTCTCTCTGCGGACATATGCTGTGCAAGATCTCTGCTGCCCGCTGATCACTTTCTGCATTTTTTCCGCCAAAAGCCGGCATGATAACTGCTCCGTTTGAAAAATAGAAGTTTACATAAGATGCCGCAAGGCGTTCGCCCACTTCTCTTGTATCTTCTCCTTCTTCAAACACATAGCCTTCCAGATCTTCCGGCGTAACGCAGACCGGCACATCCGGGATCGGAAGTTTATGTACGATGATCTTTCTGCCTTTCGCATCGGTCTGTAATTCCAGATACTGAAGTGTCTCCAGTGATAACGGGTACTGCGGATCTTTCGGATCATCCGTCCACGCCAGCACCACCTCAGCCGGACCGACAAAAGCACATACATTATCTACATGCTCGTTTGTCTCATCCAGGTAAATGCCCCTTGGCAGCCAGAGCACTTTCTCCGCACCCAGATATGCTTTCAGTTTCTCCTCAATCTGTTCTTTTGAAAGCTGCGGATTCCTGCCTTTGCTGAGCAGACAGGCTTCTGTCACCATGACTGTCCCTTCCCCATCACTGTGGATGGAACCGCCCTCCAGCACAAAAGGTGCCGCATCGTAGCAGAAATATCCTTCTCTTTTGGCGAAATCCAGGGCAAACGCATCATCCAGCTTCCAGGATGCATACAGCCCATCCACCGTTCCGCCCCAAGCATTGAAAGACCAGTTTACTGCACGAACGCTGCCTCCCTTTTTTACAAACGTCGGTGCCATATCTCTTGCCCAGGCATCATCCGTTTCTGCCTCAAAGACGGTCACCGGAAAATGTCTTCCGCATGCGATGGCTTCTCCATATTTTTCTTTCTGCTGTGCGGCAAATGCCTCTGCCCGTGCAAGAACCTTTTTTCCGGCAGCCAGATACACCGGCTCACTTTTTGTGATCGCTTCCATAACTGCACAAAAAGCCTGTTCGGCATCTTTTGCATCCTTTTTCCAGGAACCCGGCCGCTGCGGCCAGATCATGATGCAGCCTTTATGCGGCTCATACTCTGCCGGCATATAATATCCGTCCGCAGACGGTGTTGTTCTGTTGTATTCCATCGTATCCTCCTTCAGAATCTACGGTGCTGTCGCTTGCAAGTCTCATATGCGTTCGGTTTAAATTACAGACGCATTTTAAAATCGTCATAGCCAAATTCTCTTACCATTTCCACACTTCCGTCTTCTTTTAAAAGTGCGATTCCCGGAAGCGGCATTCCGTTAAAGGTATTGTTTTTTACCATGGAATAGATCGCCATATCTTCAAAGACCAGCTGATCCCCGATACGGATCGGCTGCTCAAAACTGTAGTCCCCGATCACATCCCCGGCAAGACAGGTCATCGAAGAGAGGCGATACGTGTACTGTTTTTCCCCTGCTTCAAATCCTTTTGCAAGCGGCGGGCGGTACGGCATCTCCAGCACATCCGGCATATGGCAGGCTGCCGATGCATCGAGAATCAGAATGTCCATATCGTTGTGCACGATGTCCATCACTTCTGTCACAAGATAACCGGCATTTAAAGCAATCGCTTCGCCAGGCTCCAGATAAACTTCCACCGGATAGGTTTCTCTGATATAACGGATCAGTTTTTTCAGAGTTTCTATCTGATAATTTTCCCTTGTGATATGATGACCTCCGCCCATATTCAGCCATTTCATCCGGTACAGATATTTCCCGAATTTCTTTTCAAATGCCTGAAAAGTCGTTACAAGATCATCTGCATTCTGTTCGCACAGCGTGTGGAAATGAAGTCCTTCCACACCCTCCAGCAGATCTTCCCGGAACTGTTCTTCTGTCACACCAAGTCTGGAAGCATAGCCACAAGGATCATAGATCTCATGCCCTTCCTGCGTGGAGCACTGCGGATTGATGCGGATGCCGACACTGACTGCTTTTTTATCTTTTCTCACCTTTGCACTTTCCCGGCACATTTCTTTATATTTCTCATACTGTGCAAAGGAATTGAAGATGATATGGTCGCAGATCTGCACCAGTTCTTCCATATCTTTTTCTTTGTATGCCGGTGCAAAGACATGATTTTCTTTTCCCATCTCTTCATATCCAAGTCTTGCCTCATACAGTCCGCTCGCTGTTGTTCCGCTGATATACTGACCGATCATCGGATACAGGCTGTACATAGAAAATGCTTTCTGGGCGAGCAGGATGTGACAGCCGCACTCCTGCTCAAGATCCGCAAGAATCTCCAGATTTTTTCTGATTTTGCCTTCATCCACAACATAGCACGGTGTCGGCAGATCTTTCCACATCATTCTACTGTCTGCGGATTTTCATCCACAACCCACGGCAGTCCGTACTGATTCAGCATATCCATAAACGGATCCGGATCAAATTCTTCGATGTTGAACACACCGTCTTTGTCCCATACTTTATCCACAACAAGTGCTGCCCCGATCATCGCCGGCACTCCGGTTGTGTAGGAAATCGCCTGAGATCCGACTTCTTTATAACACTCCTGATGATCACATACATTGTAGATATAAATGGTCTTCTCTTTTCCGTCTTTCTTTCCGGTAAAAATACAGCCAATGTTTGTTTTTCCGACGGTACGCGGTCCAAGGGAAGCCGGATCTGGAAGCAGTGCCTTCAGAAACTGGATCGGCACGATCTCTTTTCCTTCAAACAGAATCGGTGAAGTGGAAAGCATGCCTACATTTTCCAGACATTTCATGTGCGTCAGATAGCTCTGTCCAAAGGTCATAAAGAAACGGATACGTTTTACGCCCGGAACATTTTTTGCCAGAGATTCAATTTCTTCATGATGAAGCAGATACATATCTTTTTCGCCGACCTGTGGGAAATTATATTCTCTTTTGATCTCCATCGGCTCAGTCTCTACCCAGTGACCATTCTCCCAGTAAGAACCGTTTGCGGAAACCTCACGCAGGTTGATCTCCGGGTTAAAATTGGTTGCAAACGGATAACCGTGGTCGCCGCCGTTACAGTCTAAGATATCAATCGTCTCGATCTCATCGAAATAATGTTTCAGGGCATAAGCTGTAAATACACTGGTCACTCCCGGATCAAACCCGCTTCCAAGCAATGCCGTAATTCCTGCCTCTTTTGCCCGATAGCGTATCTCTGCGAGTTTCCGTTTTTCCTGACCATCTAAAATCTGTGTTTCATTCGCACAGTCCTGCATGATAAATGCCATCGCATCCAGCTGCTGTGCGATCACTTCCGGGTTTTCTAACAGCCGGTTGTACCATGCCTTATTTAATCTTGCCTGCTCAAAGACCATCATGGCTTCTCTTTCGATATGCCCTGCATAACAGCAATTTCTC
>ENA-ORLU01002155-ORLU01002155.1-human-gut-metagenome-genome-assembly--contig:-NODE-2155-length-12153-cov-9.112537_pt1 | contig 12153 bp, 9 predicted proteins | sample MGYA00243009_ERZ508833 | MGnify/ENA primary metagenome ERZ508833 (study PRJEB26277, sample SAMN04329763) | human gut metagenome | biome: human-associated habitat | host: Homo sapiens | place: USA...
AATTTCTTGTTAAACCAGCAAAATTTAAATCACGATGGAATTTACTCTTGCACTGGAATTTACTTTTTCAAGTCAGCTATTTATAAAGTCAATATTTTCCGGGAGAAAGTTTTATTTTAAGATTTATTACTCAATAAACTAAACAGGGGCACGCCTATCGTGCCCTGCCTCTACCTCCATCATTCTTCCCCTACCCCGTTCTTGCTCTATCTCCAATATCTTTTCATAAACAGCCTGATAATCTTCAAATATCTTATCCTCATCAGAAGCATCAACTCCACATGCCTTACAAACAGCACTATAAAGCTGAATATTGTATGAATTATTGTCTGGCTGAAACTGTAGCATCCTTGCCTTCTCGATAACAAACAAATCATCAAAAGCACTCCCCCGGTGTTTAATCTCATCCTGTATCTCTTCTGTTTTGGTTCTGACAACCAATTCACACATGCCCTTATAAAGCAAATCTGTCTCTTCCAGAAGTTCATCAACATCTGCAATATGCCCCATGTCTAGAAACTTCATCTGCACAAAAGACCTAACTGTGTCGTAACTCTTTAGTTCACCGAATCCATACGTCTGAGCCTTTTCCAAAGGTGTCATCTTTTTGTATGCCTCATAACTGCCTTTATCATCTGACCGATCACCAACAGATTGCTCCACAATATTTGCTTTACTGCCAGCTCCTACTGTGTCCTCCATGGTATCTTCTACCAGAATCTGCTCACATACCTCTGCATTTAACGAAATATCATAATCCTCTGATTCATCCATTACTGATATCCCTTCCATATCTATATCAGACATTTCATCATTAACAGATAACTCAATATCTTTCTCCACCGCATACGGATACTCCGGCACTTCTATTGAATTCCTATTTTCTCCAGCTCCTTTAGGGTCTGAAGCAACGGTGTAATGCCTCCCATCGTGATAAACGCAACGCTTATCTGAAATTTGTCACAGGTCATCAGCTCATCTTCTATTGAGGATAATACTTTTTTACCCTCTTTATGGTTATTTGACAAAAATTGCGGCTGATAAGCCAGGCTTGAATTGTATCCACTGTTGATGAATCCGGTTTCCAAACCGGCACGTAGTTCTGCTATTTTTTGTATATTCATACTGCCTCCCAAAGCTCATTCCATCCGGCATATCCCATCGACACAAAATATCTAAACCATATGCGCCATGCCTCATAAAACAGGCTGTCTTTGTTCTCCTCCGCCAATATCACCAGGTCAGCACACCTTACTACATAGTCCTTATCCTTTGTGAAACGACCTGTTAATATGCCATTTTTGTATAGCTCATACAGATTTTCAAGGGCAGCTTTTGCTGTTGCCAGGTCAAAATTGCAGGCCCCACTTTCGTTGATTTCATTGAATTTAAGGCACTCCCTATAATTTTTTTCTATAACGTTATCTGATATTTTATTTTCCATGTTATCACATTCATCCCTTTAGCACCATCTCATGCCACTCTTCTCCGCCCCAGGTAGAGTCAGCAATCCCCAGATCCTGCAATCCAAACTTCTTATACATCTCCACCTTCTGCTCTAAGCATGTCAGAAACAGCTTTTTTCGTCCGTTTGCCTTTTCACGCTGACTGTAGCGGTACACGAGTTCTCTGGCGAGTCCCTGTCCACGGTACTCCGGCAGCACGTCAAGGCCAAGAAGCATCACATTCTTACCATTTTCATCGCATAAATCGATGTCCGTGAAGAACTCATCCCTGAACTTTTCCTCGTCTGTTGCCACACCATTTAAAAAGCCCGCCAGCTTACCGGTTGATTTGTCAATTACCACGAGAAATAACTGTGGTACTTTTGCAATTCTCTCTGTCATTGCCTTTGGAGAACATGCCTCATTCGGTGGGAAACATATCTGCTCAATTGCTATTGCCTGTTCTACCTCGTCTGGGTGTATACTTCTAAATTCAAAATTATCTGTCATTATTTTATACCTCATTCTTCTGTTTATCATATGTTAATTTTTTTGTTACCGGCCACTCTCAAGCGTGAACAGTAAAATTTTTTGTATATGTATATAATACGTGTTTTTGCTGATATAATCAATAATCCCCCAAATACCAAAATCAGCCACAAAAGCATTTTACTGCTTTTACGACTGATTTACATTGAAACCTGACAAAAACCTCCTTTTTACTTTAATGATAAACTTAAAGCGCAAAGGAGGTCAATGTTCATTTATGAATACCTACAATTAATTATGAAAGAACGATAATGCTTCCTTCAATCCATCAGACTCATCATTCATGTGTCCTGCCATTTCTGAAACTCCGTTCATCATGGCATTGAGCTCCTCGATGTTGGCATTCATCTCTTCGGTTGCTGCGGCATTTGCTGCGCTGACGTCTGTCAGGCTGTTGCTGCTCTTCGTGATGTCATCGTTCAGCTCAATCATCGCAGTGACAAGCTCTTCGATTTCATCAGCTTTTTCTGCTGTCTTTTGAATCTGCTCATCAAGTGAGCCAAATTCATCGAGTACTGCCTTAATCTCTTCCTTCTGCTTGGCATTGTCCTCGACGATGGTGCCGGATGCCTGTACACAATACCTGCACTCTTCAACCAGTGATGATATTATCTGCTTGATATTCTCAAGCTCCGTATTGGTATTGTCTGAGAGCACTCGAATCTCCTGTGCCACTACTGCGAAGCCTTTTCCTGCATCGCCGGCTCTGGCCGCCTCTATAGATGCATTGAGTGACAAAAGATTGGTTTCACTGGATATTTCCTCAATGACAGAGACAATATTGCTCACCTTGTCAACCGTAGTATTTACAGTTTCTATGCGTTTTGAAATTGCTGAGATACCCTCATCCATCTTGTGGCTGCTATCCTGCATGGATTTAATCTTGTCATTCATGATTTTACTGCTATCCTGCACTGCTGTCGTCTGGTTTTTGATTTCATCAACAGAGGCATTAATGTCCTTTGTTTCATTGCTCATCTCCAGAAGATTTTCATTAATCTTGGAAATAGATGCTGCCATGCCTGTAGAGCCCTCTGCAACATCCTCGACTGCCTTGGATATCTCGTTATTTGCAGCAAGTGTCTGACTGCTTGTGTCATTGAGCTCATAGCTGTTTGATGACATCGTATCACTGGAATTTCTTATTTTTCCGACAATACTTCCAAGCGATTGTGTGAGCTCCTTCATCTTTTCTATAATCAGGCCTATCTCATCATTTGACTCCTTGACCACACTGAAATCTGCCTCAATATTACCATTGGCAACATCCTCAATTATTGTACTGACCTTTACAAGCGGTCTCATAAGCCTGCGTCCCATTATGAATGAGATAATAATTGCAATAATCACAACAATAGCAATGATTCCAACGGCAACTCCTGTTACAGTAGTGATTCCTGCAAGTGCCTCAGATTCATCTGCTGTAAGCACAAGTATATTTTCATTGTTCAAAATCGTATATGCCGAATACTTTGTTGTTCCATTGAAATCATATTCTACAACAGTCGTGCCCGGTTTTTTGCCATCCTGAAGCTGTTGTACAACTCCTTTAATTACGGCATTCTCAACAGGCTGTCCAACCTTTTCCTTTGTTGGATGATAAAGCATTGTGCCATCATTCTTTACCACATAGACATATGAGCTGTCCATACCTTCGAGCTTTACATCGGAAAGACTCTTAGCGTATTCATCATAGTCTAAATCCTCTGTATCTGCATTGCTGATCTCATTCTCCACAATTTTTGATGTTGTATTGATAACATCTACCATGGTATGCTTTGTGCTGTCTGTAATTTGTTTTTTGGAGCTTTCAAGAATAAATACCATACAAATTACATTTGAAACTATAACAGCTAAAATCACCATTACTATGATTTTGGCTGCAAATGTACCTCTTTTTTTAGTTTTACTCTGTTCCATATGACCATCTCTCCTATCCTACTGCTACTGCTACTCCTTTAGCTTAAAATTATAAGACAATATTACCATTTTTGGTGAAATTATACAATAGTTTATCAGTAAATAAAAAATTTATCTACATTTTGCCTTTGATTAATTTGTCGCGCAAATAGGGTTAATGTTCAATCATAAACAGTTATACTACCTATTCCACATTCTTTAGTGCCATGTCCATCGGGATTCTCTTTATTCTACTGAAATCAAATACTGTCACTATCAGGTAACCGATGAGCACAAACGCAAACATCTTTACATAGCCGACAGGTGTCATATGGAATGAAAACCATCCGCTGAAGGTCTGAAGCATTATGCGCCATACAATATCCATTACTTTTGCACCAAGCACTACGCTGATAATATCTGATATAACCACCACGATGGATGTTGAGACCAGATAAAGACTTGCAATTTCTCTGTTGTCGTAGCCTAAAATCTTGGTCATAGATATGGCTGTCTCATTTTTCTCGATGATGAGCTTCGTGAGCAGATATATCATAACGGCTGATAGCAATATGCAAAGCACCTGGAAGTACTGCATGTATGAGCCCATGGAGTGGTCGAGCTGGTCTGCCATTTTGGTGATGTCGCGTATCGTGATTGTTGTCGCGATATTACTCTCATCGATATCCTTTATTTTTGTGTCTGACAAAAATCCGCTGAATCTGCCATCTGCAAAATCAAAAGTATCCGCGAAATGCTCTATCGGCATAAACACCGCGATGCTCTGAGATTTATCGTAGGTTCCCTTCACCTTGAATTTGTATGTTTTTTTCTCGTACTGTGCATCAAGCTTTATTGTATCACCCGGTTTTATACCATATTTATCTGCAAATGAGTCTGATATGTATACCTCGTTATCCTTAAGCGAATCCATGTCCTTAAGTTTTACGTATGCACTGTCTGTTTCCACTCCGTAGACAGACACCTCCTCGTCAAACTCATCTGTTCTCCTTAAGAGCGATGTCATGTCAAATTTCTCTGCATCACTGTTGTCGGTTTCAAGCACGTTTCCGTCTGCATCGACATAGGATTTGAGTACGTACTGGTATTTTGCAAACATCATGCTGTCTGTATTTTTCTTGTAATAATCAAGTGTATCCGGCATACCGACTGCCATTGCGAGCATTACCATGATGAAAAATATTCCCACAAAAAGTATCAGATAGTTTGCCACATTCTGGAACATGATTCTCAGTCTGAAACGGCTCATGAAGCTCAAGCGCGGAAGCCGCATTGCTTTTTTTCGCTTTGTTTTCTTAAGGTCATGACGCAGAAACTGAAGCGGTGTGTGCTGCATCATGCGAATTATTACGATAAGATTTACAACCAGCATGATAATCACCGGAGCAAGCGTTGTTTTTATGAATGCACCAGGATTCCAGATTGTGTGATATGTCGGCAGGCTGTAGCTGTTGTAATACATGCCCACAACCACATCTTTGAATACCGTATAGCCCAGTATATTTCCTACTACTGCTGCCAGAAATGTCACAATAACAGGCATTGAAAGGTAATGCCTAATAAGCTCGCCCTTTGTGTAGCCCGACGCGCGAAGCGTGCCTATCGCTGATGATTCATTTACTATCGTATTGCTTATGGTCACTGCAAAAATGAATGCGATTATCACAATAAGAATGTCTAAAAGCACTCCTCCCATGGCCTTGTCTGAGCCCATATCGTCCGTGGCAAAATTGATTGCCGGATTTGAGTAGCGCGGTGTGTAGTCCTCCACTTCATTGCCAGCTGCCATAACCTGTGACACCATCGCCTCCAAAAAGTCATCTGATTTTTCCTTCTGCTCTATGTCGTCAGCCGGCTCATCCTCGTATTTCCATGCATATGTATAGTGAATGCTCTTGTTAAGGCGCTCAAAGCCCTCCTTTGTCACCATTGCCACGTCAAACTTTATCGCATCAAACATCATATCGGTCTTCTTTTCATGCAGTGTGGAATAATTGACATATGCGATAAGGCCCGATACCTTGTATTCTTTTCCGCTGACCTTTATTGTGTCACCGACATTCATGCCCACGTTGTCTGCATGCATTCTGTCCACAGCGATTTCGTTCTCATTTTGTGGAAAAGAACCCTTTATGAGACATGCAAGGTTGATATCCTCGGTCTTTGTATATACACGAATGGTTCCGTCCTTTTTGCCGTCTGCGTCGTAGTCCTCAGTCTCGTTGCGATAGAAATTCTCGTAGAGCGTGACAGAAGTTTTGCTGCTATCGCTGTCTTTTTCGTCTGGAGCTGTTTTTACCTCGCCTGACTCGATAGCCGTAACAAGCTCGCTGTCAGCCTTATCCTTAAGCTCAAAATGTCCATCCTCCTGCTTGTACTTACTTACTCCCTCATCCGCAGAGGTGAGCATACTGTCGTTTGCCACATACATTCCGGATACAAAGCCGATTGTCAGCACGAGGAAAAGAAATACAACGAGATATTTCTTCCAGTCACCGATAATTTCCTTTGGTATACGCTTTATCAGAGGATTTTTTATCTTTTTCCTGCCCATAGGTCAAATCCTCCTTACCACTCAAGCTCTTCGGCCGAAACCTTATTAGTATTGATATCGTTGTGGCGCACGGCTCCGTCCCTAAGCTTTATCACGTGGTCTGCCATGTTTTTAATGGCCTCATTGTGTGTGACCATGATTATGGTGTTTCCGTACTTTTTGTTGACATCCTCTATGAGCTTCAAAATCTCCTTTGAGGTGTTGTAATCAAGCGCTCCTGTAGGCTCATCGCAGAGCAGTATATCAGGATTTTTCACGATTGCACGCCCTATTGACACACGCTGCTGCTGTCCGCCGGATAGCTGGTTCGGAAGCTTATAGCGGTGCTCGTAAAGCCCCAGCGTGTGAAGCAGCTCATCGATATCCAGCGCGTTGTCTGACAGGTATGCGCCCACCTCTATATTTTCCTTTACATTCAGATTGGCAATCAGGTTGTACATCTGAAATACGTATCCCAGGTGCTTTCTGCGGTACTGTGTGAGCTTTTTCTCGCTCATATCCTTCAGCTTGTCACCATTTATGCTGATATATCCCGAATCGGCGCTGTCTATGCCTCCGATGATATTGAGCAGTGTGGACTTTCCGGAGCCCGACGGTCCGAGCAGCACACAGAACTCACCCTTTGCCACGGAAAAATTCATGCCTCGAAGCACCTCCTGGCGCGTCTCGCCGCTTCCGAAGCCCTTTTTCAAATCCACTATTTCTAAGAACTTTCTCTCTTCTTCTGACATATGATATCCTCTCTTTCAACATTTCAAATTACATTTACCTTATATAAGGTTATACGTTTAAAAACAATTACTGGTCAGATTGTACTTACTGTAGTTACCTGTCATTTATGTATGTTAGTGCCGTCTAACTTTATGTAATAAGAGTAACGCTATTCTGCCTTTCTTGTCAATAAAAATTTTATAATCAGTTTGGTAAAATCTCTTTTTATTTTCTGACCGGATTAACAGCTTCAAGGCGTATGCATAATATAAATTAAATCTGTTTTTACGGAGATATGAATTTTTATGTGTGGTATTGCCGGATTCTGTAACTTTAAAGAAGACTTTGAAGAGAACACCGATTACTGGAACTTTCGTCTTGAGAAGATGCGTGCTGTACTCGCCCACCGCGGCAACGATGCCAGAGGACGCTACCTTAAAAAGCATATTGGTCTGTCACACAGCCGTCTGGCCATCCGTGATATCCTGTGCGGCGACCAGCCAATGACGCGCACCCACAATGGCTATGATTACACTATCTGCTATAACGGAGAAATTTACAACACGGATGAGCTGATTCCAGAGCTGTCCGAAAACGGCTTTGTATGCTCCACAACCTCAGACACAGAGGTTATTCTGTACGCCTACATCCATTGGGGCGCTGATTTTGTCAATCGCTTAAACGGTATTTTTGCATTTGCCATATGGGATGCGGCTAAAAGCCAGCTGCTATTATACCGCGACCGCGTAGGTGTCAAACCGCTTTTTTATGCCATCCGAGGGGATTCTCTGGTGTTTGGCTCCGAGCCAAAGGCCTGCTTTGCGCACCCTGCAGTAAAGCCTGAGCTTGATAAGCAGGGCTTGCAGGAGCTTCTTGCTATCGGGCCTGCGCACACGAGCGGGCTTTCCCTGTTTAAGGATTTGTTTGAGGTTTTGCCGGGACACTTCATGATTTACTCACGGGATGGGCTGCATGATGAAACCTACTGGGAGCTTACAAGCCGGGAACACACCGAGAGCTATCGGGATACCGTTGCTCACACACGTTTTCTGGTGGAGGATGCTATAAAAAGGCAGATGGTTTCCGATGTGCCGGTATGTACTTTTCTGTCAGGCGGCATCGATTCAAGCATCGTGACCGCCATCGCCGCAAACTATATGAACACACGCGGTAAAACGCTCAACACTTTTTCCTTCGACTTTAAGGACAATGACAGGTATTTTAAGGCAAACGCCTTCCAGCCGGAGAGGGATCTGCCATATGTCAATCGTATGCTTGAGGAGTATGAGACAGCCCACTCCTATCTCGAGTGTGATGAGAACTCTCTCTTCAAGGCGCTCTTTGCCGCAGTCGATGCAAAGGATATGCCCGGCATGACCGATGTGGACTCGTCACTTTTATATTTCTGCAGCCTCGTCAGCCGAAAAAACAAGGTAGCTCTTACAGGTGAGTGTGCTGATGAAATCTTTGGTGGATATCCGTGGTTTTACCGCAAAGAGCTGCTGGAAAGATATGGCTTCCCATGGTCATCGGATGTCGCTCCACGCCTTGCTCTTTTGCGCGATGATGTGGGTTTTGAGCTTGATTTATCCGGTTATCAGGCTTTTCGATATGAGGAGTCCAGGTCAAAAGCACCTCTCCTTTACGGCGAGGCCGGAGAGGACGAAAGCCGCCGCATAATAGGTTATCTCAATATCAAATGGTTCATGCAGACGCTTCTTGACCGCATGGATCGCACCAGCATGTACTCCGAGCTTGAGGCCCGTGTACCTTTTGCCGACCATCGTATCATTGAGTATGTCTTTAATGTGCCGTGGCATATGAAATATCAAAACGGTGTGGAAAAGACTCTGCTTCGCGATGCTTTTTCAGATGTTCTGCCACCTGAGCTTTTGCACAGAAAAAAGAGCCCATATCCAAAGACTTATCATCCCGGATATGAAGCTCTCCTTATAAAGGGTATGGAGGAGATATTAGACTCCCCTAACGCCCCTGTGCGCACTCTCATTGACATTGACAAAACGCGGGAATTTTTAAAGGCACCGGCAGAATACGGCAGTCCGTGGTTCGGCCAGCTCATGGCAGGTCCGCAGCTTATCGCCTATTTCATCCAGATTAATTACTGGATGGAGAAGTATCGGCTTAGTGCTTAGTTCTTAATGCTTAGTGCCTAATGCTCATAAATGATTAATTGACCTTGCGCTCTATATCAATGATGTTATTCTCTATGATATTTTTATCAATGATGTTTTTATCTGTGCTGCTGTTATCTATGCTCTCTGCCGAAGAGGTGCTTTCACTCTCCTGCTCCTTCGGTGTAAATCTTCTCACCTTATCCATGAGCTGAGTCTTCTTCAGCTCATGCTTAAGCTCAACACGCTCACTCTTCTGCTGTCGTTTTTTCTCCTTAAGCTCGTACTTGGCCTGTTTTTTTGCGAGCTTATTCTGCCTCTTCTGCTCCTTTATGGCAGCCTTTGTCTCCCTCTTTAGCTGTTTTGCCGCAAGCTTTGCTTCTTTTGCTTCACTCTTTATGCGACTCTTTTTGTTTTTCTTTACACTTTTTTTGGCTACCTTATGTAGTTCCTTGAGGTCTGACTTTGCAGCCTTTATATTCTTTCTGTCCTTGCGGTATGGATTGTGCACAAAAAATCCCACAGTGCCTATCATCATAAGAAGCAGTGCCAGTGCCTCTCCCGCCATCGTGACATACTCGAGATACTGTGGATACAGCTTGTAGCCTATCAGCTCCACTGCTATCATGATAAGTGGGATGAAAAACAGTATATTCTTTCGCTTTTGGGACAATAATGCTCCCTCCGCGCCTACACACATGAGTATATACAGGCACAGCTGCGAAGTCGGTCCATAGGCATATGCCACAATCGCAGCCATTATTACAGATATGCAAAACACTATGAATGCTTCTCCGCGGAACAGGGCATTCCTGTACTCTTTTATGCCCTCCAGCTTGTCTACCGATATGCCATGCAGTGAATATACCTGGTCTGTGATATCCTCCATGCAGTCCTCATGGTATCGCTTCAGCTCCCTGTTGCTGTTTATATCAGCATCTATGGAGCGTCTGCGCTCTGTAAGCAGCTTCTGCTCCTCCATGATCTTCTCCCAGGCCTCATCCTCTGCCTCACGCTGAAGCTTCACCTGCTCGTGAATCCACTCGGCCCGTTGGATGCGCTCGCTCTCCTGCGGGATAACCACCTGCTGCGCGTCAACTGTCTGCTGTGTCATGCTGTTATTTTCCGGCTCTGCAGAGTCAATTTTATTTTCATTTTCATTATTTATCATTCCGTTTTTCTGCCTCTTTCTTCTAGACATTTTCTTCCTCTTGCAATTGTTATTTACTGCTATATATCTCTATTAAAGCATATTTCAGCGGAATTTTCCATAGAATATGCGCATGATATCCGCAAACCCTGAAATTTTTGGTGCCCGATACCATTAAATTTTTCAAATTAGAATTGAGATTTCATCTATTCCAAGTAATTTCATAATTGTTATATTTTATTATCAAATACCTCTCAAGCCCTTGAAAACACTAAGTTTATCACAGGTTAGCTTTCCCTTATTATTTCCCTTGTGTTATATCGTCCCGTCAGTGTTTACGAACTCTCATAAGGGCAAATACAAGGGTGCAGGACATCCAGTGGATGTCCGCTTTGCACCGACCGTAGCGAAGCGGAGACCAAGAAAAATCTATAAAACAGTATAACACAAAATAAAAGTGACTTGGTGAACTGATTGAAATGCTTCTGATGTTTATAACGAATGATTGATTGAATGATAAGGAGATTCTCCATCTGACCGCCCCATACAGTGAAGAACGCCGAGAGGCGGCGTGGGAGTATGCCAGAGAACACGATGCTGCCGACAGGCTGAAATGACGTGGATTTGTTCATAAGTTTGTGTTATACTTCTTTAATAATTGGGCAACAAACAGAAAATGGAGGCATCTATGAAACATAACAACCTTATAATCATGTCTGCATTAGCACTTGTGATTAGTTTAACCGGGTGCGGAAATACAAATAAGCTTTCCGAATATGACATGACCGGAATTAGTTTTATAGAATATACTGACATAGATACAGTATGCGAAGATGAAGAACTGATAACTGCTGGAAGCAATTTGCTATCTGACCAAGAGGACAATTTGCTCCTCTCCTATGTAGTAGATAGCGCTATTGAACTTTCTACCGAGCTGGGAGATTATGACCATTTGGTGTTTACAAATCCCAAATGGATTGAAAACTTTGGCGATTCTGGCAAATTAAAACCCATAGAATATAGCAGCTTATCAAAAAGTATGCAAGAGTTTTTAGACAGTCAAATGCCGATATTGACAAACGACGGAAGTGTATTGCCAGAAGGAACAGGGTTATACGAATACGAAGGTGGCGGTCTGCTTGCATTTCCTATAAATGTAACTCTTGGATCAGCGAAGCCGATAGAAGCAAAAAATCCTCTGGTTATGCTAATAGACAATCCGGCAGAAATACTGAAAGCTGATTCTTGTATGTTGCCCTTGACCTCAAGTGGAAATGTGTTGTTTTTGGATAGCGATAATTTACAACAAGCTTTTGAAAATAGTGAGCTTAAAGATTACGGAGATATTCAAAAGTTTAATAAAAAATAACATTTTACAATTACATAACCAATCCGAGAGGACAGTCGAGAAAATCGACTGTCCTTTTTCTATGCCTATGATCAGAAAGGAGCGACCACCCATGACAAAGCCAAGAGAGAAAACCCGCGAGGAGCTGCAAGCCGAGATTGAAGGCGCAAAAGATCCGCCCATAAAATAGTAGCTCTATGCGTCAGCTATTTTACGGGCGGTATTCTTTATTAAGAATGATATACTTAAACGCAAGAAGCATTTCACCAGTTCCGATTGTCTGATATCGAAAGGAGACACACGATTATGGCAAAAGGATCTGTAAGAAAAAAAGGAAAGAAATG
>ENA-ORLU01002164-ORLU01002164.1-human-gut-metagenome-genome-assembly--contig:-NODE-2164-length-12116-cov-2.630451_pt1 | contig 12116 bp, 7 predicted proteins | sample MGYA00243009_ERZ508833 | MGnify/ENA primary metagenome ERZ508833 (study PRJEB26277, sample SAMN04329763) | human gut metagenome | biome: human-associated habitat | host: Homo sapiens | place: USA...
CCTTTTCCTTATGACGATCAGAGGAATAACGATCGGACTTCGTTTTCAGGTCCTTGTCGTTTTTGAACGCCTTCACCAACATGTCGTACTGTTCCTGCGTGATGCGCATATTCAGATTGTTGGGTTCGACATCCTGATCTTTCTTCTGCAGGAATTCCACCAGCGTCGGAACTCCCACATTCAAATCTTTTGCTACTTGACTTATCTTTATCTTTATTGCCATATTGTCTTATAAGTGGTTTCTTTAATCCTCAAATTCCGCTTTCAGCACCTCCAAAACGTGGTCGACAGTCGACTCTTCCAAGTCGGCTTTGTCAATCAACTGTTCGCGGGGAATGTTGAGCACAGCCTTCGCCGTTGTGCATCCGATACCTTTCAGCGCATCGATTACCCATGTGTCGATTTCGTCGTTAAATTCATCGAGATAGATATCGTCGCTGTCAGTGAAGCGGTAGACGTCAATCTGATAGCCGGTAAGCATCGTGGCCAGCTTGATGTTCAGGCCGCCCTTACCGATGGCAAGCGACACCTCTTCAGGATGAAGCATAACCTCGGCATACTTCTCTTCTTCGTTGATTCTGACCGAAGAAACCTTGGCAGGGCTCAAGGCGCGACGGATGTAAAGCTCCGGGTTTGACGTATAGTTGATAACGTCGATATTCTCATTGCGCAATTCGCGCACAATGCCATGGATACGAGACCCTTTGACTCCGACGCACGCTCCTACCGGGTCGATACGGTCATCGTACGACTCTACGGCAATCTTGGCACGCTCGCCGGGAATGCGGGCAATGCCCTTGAGCAGAATCAGACCATCATGGATTTCCGGCACTTCTATTTCGAAAAGACGGCGGAGGAACTCCGGACTTGTTCGCGAAATGATGACCTTCGGGTTGTTGTTGGTGTTCTGCACTTCCTTAATGACCGCACGCACGGTCTCGCCCTTTCGGTAACGGTCGGACGGGATTTGCTCTTCTTTCGGAAGAATCAGTTCGTTGTGATCCTCATCGAGCACCAGCACTTCGCGCTTCCAGATTTGGTAGACCTCTCCGGTGACAATCTCGCCTTCCATCGCCTTGAACTTCGTGTAGATGGCGTCTTTCTGCAAGTCGAGAATCTTAGAGGCAAGCGTCTGGCGAAGCGTAAGAATGGCTCTGCGCCCGAACTTCGCAAACACAATCTCTTTCGTAACCTCTTCGCCGAATTCAAAATAGGGGTCGATTTCGCGGGCATCGGTCAGTCCGACCTGCATGCTCGGATTCTCAACTTCGCCGTCGGCCACAACTTCGAGGTTCTGATAGATTTCACAGTCGCCCTTGTCCGGATTCATGATGACAACGAAATTCTCATCCGAACCGAACATTTTTGCCAGCACATTGCGGAATGACTCCTCAAGTACGCTGATCATAGTGGTTTTGTCGATGTTTTTCAGCTCCTTAAATTCCGAAAAACTGTCAACCATGCTAATGGGTTCCTCTTTTTTTGCCATAGTTTTCTAAAACTGGATTATGTATTTTGTATATTTGATTTCATCATATTTAAACGGCATGTCCGACGCTACCATCACTGCGCGCTTGGCACCTTCAGGCTTTTCTTTTTTACTGACTGTCAGAACAAACCCTTCTTCATCAGCCGACTTGAGCACACCTTTCTGCTTTTTGCCCGCAACTGTCAGCACTTCCACCTCTTCGCCGACATACTTTCTGTACTGGCGAGGAATGCGCAACGGAGATGTAAGTCCCGCAGATCCGATTTCAAGCTCATAATCCTCCACATCCCGGTCGAATTCACTCTCAACCAAGCGGTTCAGACGAATACATTCTTCTATATCAACCCGCGTATCGCTGTCTATCTCCACCACGGTATCCTCCATCCCCTTTTCAAGGACTACAGCCAATGCTCTCTTATCTATCATTCCGTTTGCCTATAAAATTCGGTTTATAATAACAATGGAGAAGACGACCGCCCCCTCCATTATTCCATTCCGACTGCAAATATACAAATTCAATGCGGAATATTCAAATCTTTCTTTATAAGGTAGTTGTTTTATTTTTTTAATTAGCTATTTTTAACATCAAAATCCTATATATATCTTTCTTTAACACTACGAATCATTTATCCCCCTCAGTCCGCTCCACAACTCCGCCAAATGCGCCCTGACGTGTTAAATATCCTAAAAATCCGTTCAAAATGTTTTTTTTGAAATAAATATACCTAACTTTGAGGAAATTAAAACAAGACTATATCCGAAGAAAAACAAGGCTGCCCAAACCGACATTTTAACCGAATATATTATTGACACACTATTTATTAACTAAAATCTATCTTTATGAGAAATTCATTTAAACACATTCTCTTAGCCGGTCTGGCCGTCGTGTCTGCCGGTCTGACGACGAATGCCCAGGACCTGAAGCAGGACTGGAAGTCGACCACCGACATTCCGGCGGCGGCTAACGCCCGTTGGGGCGCTGGCTGGGACGGAAAAGTCTACACCAATGACAAGTCAGTTCCTGAAATCTACACTTGGGACGAAACAGGCGCCCGTGCGGCGCTCGGCGTTGGAGGCGGTGCCGGTGTCGGACTTTCGTTCGACGCAGCCGGGAACGCAATCATCGTCGACGGATGGGCCAGTGCCGGCTCAATGAAATCGCTCAAGATTTGGGAAAGAGCGACCAACCAACTGGTTACTGTTGCAGTAACCGTTCCGGAAGGAGCTGCTGCGGCCCGTATGGACTTCACCGGACGTGCTGTCGGCGACGTGACAAGCACAGAAGGCGGCGCCGTTTTCTTTGCCGGACAAGGAAATACTTCTGTCTCCAAAATCTTTATCGCCAAAAATGCGGAAGGCACAATCGCACAGGTTGCCGAAAAATCCAAGGCAATCGCTACCGGCATTGCAATGGACAACACGACTGTCGTACAACCACTGACCACCAATCCTGAAAGCGACGAAATCGCCGTTCGCGTCCGTGGAGGCAAAGACTTCATGCATCTCGACGCCGGAACATGGAAACCCTACGAACGTGTCGGGACAATAAACTCAAGCGCAGGCGGAGATGTTGTCACGCTCGACGGGAAACTCTATACAATCGAGCCGAGCGGTACGAACTACAAGGACGGATTCCAGATTGTGGACCGCTCGACCAACACGGTAGTCGCCACTCACGAAGAAGAATCTGCAGAAAACAAACAAAGCTTCGGAACAGCATTGAACGTGCAGAAAATCGACGAGTACACTGCCCGCATCTATCAGTTCCACTGCGGCGGTATGGCAGCCCAATACACATTCTCTCTCCCGAAGCCGATGCCGAAGCTCGAAGCGCGCAACGCTTACGCCTACGACATCAACGTGGCTGAAGAAGGCGAAAACTACGCCGTCACCTACCGTCTGAACGCTCAGGCCGAATCTGTCAAAGTACAGCTTTGGGCCGACGGCGAAGTAAAGAAACAATTTGACGGGACCACAATCGCTGAATACGGAGAAGAAGGCAAAACAACTGTAAACAACCTCAACAAAGTGTTGATTCCGAAGGCTGAAATGCTGATTGACACGAAAGTTTCGTTCCGCGTGGCTGTCACAAGCGCCACTGTTGCCGAACCGACACTCAACGACGGAGAATACTCTTTCTGGAGCCCCTACGGCGTGGCTGTCAACAACGATCCGAACAGTGAAAGCTTCGGACGAATCATCGTCACTGAAGCTCAGTCAAGCCTCCCGGCTTCAGGATACCACTCTTCTACCGAAAATGACGGAGTCGGAACAGGTCTCTACGCGTTCGACCCGACTTTCAAACCGCTGAAAAACGCTGAAGGGAAGCACGGTTTCAAACTGGGCTTGACTATGGCGGACGTAAATGAGAAATATCCTAACGGATCTTCTGCCATCTACGACTTGAAACGTCTGCAATTCTCCGACGACGGTCGTCTGTTTGTTTCTCGCGCCAGCACAAAAGCGACAAGCCTCTACGAAGTTGACCCGAACGACCTCAACACTCCTGCCATTGAAATCTTCAAGGGCAACCGTGACGAGACTACCGGTATTGTGACCACTGCCGACGGACAATTCGTGGCAGGTCCGGCAACAGCGATGTCTGTAACAGGAAAAGGCGAGGACTTGGCAGTAGCAATCGTTTCATGCGCAGGTGGCTACGCCCTTGATCCGAAAGCCCACAGAGTAGACGTCTACAGTCTGGGGACCGCAAAAGAATGGGCAGAAGCTCCGACACAGGAAATGACCAACATTTCCGGCCAGTACTGGATTAATTCGGCTATGGTTAACGCTCAGTTTGACGCTGACGGCTCCGGCCTGATGATCGGACATTATCGCGCCACTCCGAAAGAAAGCGAACCGGCTTACATTCACGTCAACGATATCGGCGACATCGACTACACAGACATCACGACTCCGGCCGGCGGTGCCGCTATGGCATGGAACGCCGACAAGACTTTGTTTGCCATGGCAAACGGCAAAGGCAAAGTGGGAATCTATGAAGTGATAAAAGACGAGAAGGGCGTTCCTTCGTTCACCTTGAAATATGAATTCGACACCACTTGCGGTGGAAATACAAATGCGATTGCATTCGACATTGCCAACAACATCTACGTTGTTTCCAACTCTAAAGAAAAAATCAAATCGTTCTCTTTGCCGCGCGAAAACGGCGAAGTTGTCGTAGCGGCTCCGAGCAAATACGACGTGACGATTTCAAGCGACGAATATCCTGCGGAACTCTTCGTTATCGGTGCTGTGACAGAATCGGCATGGAATCCGGAAGCAGGATTGAAGATGAAGAAAGGCAAAGACGGCGTTTACACCGCACAAATCACCACAAAGTCTGAGACAGACAACATCGGCATCGTCTCGATGCTGTCCGCCGACTGGGAAGAAGTCCACGCAAGCCGTTGGGGAATGGCTACCGACAACGCTCAAGTGACTTTGAACGAAGCGACTCCGATTGTCAAAGGATCGGGCGCAATCTTGATTGGCGCTGTCGGTACTTTCGACGTCACTGTCGACCTGAAAAACCTGACCATTCTCGTTGCAGGCGAACCCGTCATCACTTACCCGACCGAACTTTACATGATTGGCAACTCAAGCGAAGGAGGATTCAACCCGTCCGACAAATCGAACAAATTGACTGCCGGTGAGGGTGAAGGACAATTTACAATCGAAGGCGTGACAATCCACGATGCAGCCGAAGGATATGGATACATTTCATTTACAGCTACTCCGGGTGCAAACGACGAAGACTGGGCGACCTGCAACGCCAACCGCTACGGTCCGGCCGCTAAAGGCACCGAACTGAAAGCAGACGTACAGGGCGAAATCGGCAAGAACGGCGACACTAGCTACAAGGTGGCTGTCGGAACTTACGACTTCTCCATTGACTTGGTCGCAGGAAAAATCACAATGAAAGCCGCCGCCAAGCCCAGCTATCCGGAAGCCCTCTATATGCTCGGAAACTCCAACGAAGCAGGTTTCAAGCCTAACGACACATCCAATAAGCTGGAAGCCTCTGCTTCCCAGGAAGGCTTCTACGCTATCGAAGAAGTGAAGATATTCGACGCAGGTGAAGGATACGGATTCATTTCATTCACCGCTACTCCGGGAGCCGACGAATTCGACTACGAAACTTGCCTTGCCAATATGTACGGTCCGGCTGCCGACAAGGAATTGCTGACCGACAAGACTCCGGGCAACATCGGAAAGACCACACAGAATTCCTACAAAGTAGCTGCCGGAACTTACAAGGTGGAAGTTGACTTGGTTGCAGGCACAATCACATTGACTGTTGTTTCAGGTGTCGACGCAATGAATGCGGAAGCTGCGAAAGCAATCGGTGGAAACGGAGAAATCCGTATCGTCGGTGAAGCTCAAAGCGTCACTATCTACAACATGAACGGTCAGGCAGTGGTTATCAACAGCCCGGAAACGGCGTTCAACGTCGCTAAGGGTGTCTATGTTGTTGTAATCGACGGCAACACTTCGAAGGTTATGGTGAAATAATCCGATTCTTTCGGAAAATCCAAAAAAGGAGGCTGCATGGCAGCCTCCTTTTTGCTTCCCCTCCGTTTTCCATACGTTTCATGCATTGACTGCGAGCTTGGATCAATAAGCGAATGAGAGTCAATAAAAAAGCCGGGAGCATACTCGAAAGTAGCGTCCCGGCTTTTTCCGTTTGCTTGCGACTCTCTGTCCGCAAACTTGTTATTTCAACTTCGCCTGTATCGCTTTGCTGGCCTCTTCATAACCCGGCTTGTTAAGCAGGGCGAACATGTTCTTCTTATAAGCCTCTACACCCGGCTGGTTAAACGGATTGACCCCAAGGATATATCCGCTGATGCCACAAGCTTTCTCAAAGAAATAGATAATCTCGCCCAAAGCCTCCTCTGAAAGTTCGGAAAGAGCGATGTGCAGATTAGGTACGCCTCCGTCGACATGTGCAATCACCGTGCCGAGTTCCGCCATCTTGTTCACTTCGTCGATACGCTTGCCGGCAATGTAGTTCAAGCCGTCGAGGTTAGCGTCATCGCTCGGAATGCGGCATTCGTATTTCTGACCTGCTACGGAAATCACCGTTTCAAAGATAGAGCGTTCACCCTCCTGAATCCACTGGCCCATGGAATGAAGGTCGGTAGAGTTGTCGACAGCCGCCGGGAAAATACCCTTGTTTTCCTTTCCTTCGCTTTCGCCGTAGAGCTGCTTCCACCATTCTCCGAGATAGTGCAGCTTCGGATTGTAGTTCACGAGAATCTCAATCTTCTTGCCGCCACGATAAAGCGCATTACGCGTTTTTGCATAGAGATAAGCAGGATTGCTGTCGTCGGCATTCTTCGTTGCCTCTTCCATTGCTTTGGCTCCCGCAACAAACTTGCGGATGTCGAATCCCGCCACAGCAATCGGAAGCAATCCCACAGGAGTCAGCACGGAGAAACGGCCGCCCACGTTGTCCTCAATCACGTAAGTGGCATAGCCTTCCTCTGTCGCGAGCGTGCGCAACGCACCTTTTTTCGCATCGGTGACAGCCACGATATGCTGAGCGGCAAACTCCTTGCCTTCTTGCTTTTCGAGCATTTCCTTCAACAGACGGAACGCAATGGCCGGTTCGGTCGTTGTTCCCGACTTGGAAATGACGATGATACCGAACTTCTTGCCTTTCAGCAGTTCCATCAATTCATACGTATAGTCCTCTCCGATATTTTGTCCGGCAAACAATACGCGGGCTCCAGTCGCCGGCTTGAGCGATGCAAACGAATCGCTGAGCGCCTCGATGACAGCTTTTGCACCAAGATAACTGCCTCCGATGCCGATAGCAACAACATATTCGCATTCTTCGCGAAGGCGTTTCGCTTTCTGCTCGATGTCAGCGAGCAAGTTTTCGTCGAGTGCACTCGGAAGATGAAGCCAGCCCAGGAAATCATTCCCCGCACCGCTTCCGTTTTCCAACATTTCAAGTCCTTTTGCAGCCGCTTCGTCGAGAGCCGCGATAGCCGGTGTTCCCACGAATTCCGCTGCATGTCTGATGCTTAATTCTAAATTCTTCATTACATCAAAATTATTAATCATAGATCTGTATATCTTCTATCCTATGTCAGCCGGTCGGCCAACTGTTCGATGGCTCGTTGAGCCGGTTCCTTATCGTAGAGAATGCGATAGACGCAATCGAGAATCGGCATGTCTACCCCGTATTTGCGATTAATCTCGTAGATACATTTCGTCCCGTAATAGCCTTCCGCCACCATTTCCATCTCCATCATCGCCGCCTTGACGGAATAACCGCGTCCGATATAAGCGCCGAAATTATGATTTCGGCTGAATTTCGAATAAGCGGTGACCAGCAAGTCGCCCAAATAAACCGAGTCGCTGATTGTCCGGTCATGCGGACAAACCACCGAAAGGAAGCGCTCCATCTCCCGAATGGCGTTGGAGACAAGCATCGCCAAGAAATTATCGCCGCTTTTCAGCCCGTAGACAATTCCTCCGCAAATGCCGTAGACGTTTTTCAACACGGCCCCATATTCGATACCCGCCACATCGTCGGAAACAATCCTATGAAGCGACGGCCCTTGCAAAAGAGAGGCAAAGGATTCTGCCGCCTGACGGTTTTCGCTGCCAACCGTCAGATACGACTTCCTGCCCAACGCCACTTCCTCTGCATGGCACGGTCCGCCGACAACAATCTGACGTTCATGACTAATGCCATACCTGCCGGTCATATAATCAGTGACAATGGCGTTCTCATCAGGCACAATGCCCTTCACCGCCGTTACCATCCACTTATCCGACAGGCCGACCGTGATTTTCTTCAGATGCTCCTTGATATAGGGCGACGGCATGGCAAGCAATAACGTGTCGGCTTCCTCGCAGACAGCATTGATATCCGACGAAAAACGTATTCGCTCCACATCAAACATCACATCTGAAAGATACACCGGATTGTGCCCGGCGCGCCGGAAGTCGGCAATACGGTCATCACGACGCATATACCAGAGTATGCTTTCGCAATTCTGCAACAAGAGCTTGGCCAAGGCTGTCGCCCAGCTGCCCCCGCCCATGACTGCTATTTTCCCAAGCATCTTGTCGTTTGCCTTTCCCATACAAATTGCCTCGCTAGCGGTTTTTGGCATTTTCAGCCCATCCGGCAACGTCGTCGATAGTCGGGTTCGTATATCCCAGTTTGAATTTTTTGTTCAATCCGCAAATTTCCTGATGCACCTTGGCCGGATTCACTCCGTCAAGGCTTTCCACCGTCAGATATCCGGCCTTCTGCAAAGAAGCGACCCACTCGGAAGGAACGCCGATCGCAATATAATCCTCTTCCCTGTCACGCTTTGCCACTTTCTCCGGACGCATCTGCGGGAAGAACAGCACTTCCTGAATCGTTGTCTGGCCGGTCATCAACATCACAAGGCGGTCCATTCCGATACCCATTCCCGACGTGGGCGGCATACCGTATTCAAGAGCGCGGATAAAGTCCTTGTCGATAATCATAGCCTCGTCGTCGCCTTTTTCGCTCAGACGCATCTGCTCTACAAACCGCTCATACTGATCAATCGGGTCGTTCAGTTCCGAATATGCGTTACAAAGCTCTTTTCCGTTGACCATCAATTCGAAACGTTCTGTCAGCTCCGGATTGGTGCGATGACGCTTTGTCAGCGGCGACATCTCAATCGGATAATCGATGATAAAGGTCGGCTGGATATAGGTCCCTTCACACTTTTCGCCGAAAATTTCGTCGATGAGCTTGCCCTTACCCATAGTTTCGTCTGCCTCTACACCCAATTGCTTGCAGACATTGCGCAACTGAGCCTCGTCCATACCGGTAATGTCTATGCCGGTATGCTCTTTGATGGCGTCAATCATGGTCACACGACGGAAAGGAGCCTTGAAGCTGATGGTGTTGTCCCCCACTTTGACCTCGGTCGTCCCGTTGACATCCAGACAGATTTTCTCAAGCATCTTTTCGGTGAATGCCATCATCCAGTTATAATCCTTATAGGAAACATAGATTTCCATACAGGTAAATTCCGGATTGTGCGTGCGGTCCATACCTTCGTTGCGGAAATTCTTCGAGAACTCATAGACTCCCTCGAATCCGCCCACTATCAGACGTTTCAAATAGAGTTCGTTGGCAATTCGCAAATACAAAGGAATGTCGAGCGCATTGTGGTGAGTGATGAACGGACGGGCAGCCGCACCTCCCGGGATAGACTGCAGAATCGGCGTTTCCACCTCCATATAGCCATGGTTGTTGAAATATTCGCGCATCGAGTTGTAGACCTTCGTTCGCTTTACGAAAATGTCCTTGATGCCGTCGTTCACCACCAAATCGACATAACGCTGACGGTAACGGAGTTCCGGATCTTCAAAAGCGTCATACGCCACACCATCCTTCATCTTCACAATCGGAAGCGGGCGCAACGACTTGCTCAACATCTTGATTTCCTTCGCATGGACTGTGATTTCGCCCATCTGCGTACGGAAAACAAATCCCTCGATTCCTACAAAGTCTCCGATGTCTAGCAGCTTTTTGAAAAAGATGTTGTAGATATCCTTGTTTTCACCCGGACAAATATCATCGCGACTGATATACACCTGAATGCGTCCTTCCGCATCCTGAAGTTCCATAAACGAAGCCTTGCCCATGATGCGACGGCTCATGATACGGCCGGCGATTCTTACGTCGCGAGGCTCTGCCTCATCACTGAAATTTTCCTTAATTTCCTTTGTATGTCCGGTCACGACATACTCTTCAGCCGGATACGGCTCGATACCCATTTTTCTGAGTTCGGCAAGACTGTTGCGTCTCACAATCTCTTGCTCGCTCAATTCCAGAATATTCATATCTCACTTAGTTTTGTTTCAAATTCGAATGCGGCACTATCTCCCGCAATATATTTAAGTTGCAAAATTAGCCATAATCCCATAGTTTTACAAAAATTCTTTCTAATTTTGCGGGACTTAAAATCATTTCTTCATGGTTTACAAGTATGACTATCTAGTTATAGGTTCCGGAATCGCCGGAATGAGTTTCGCCCTGAAAGTGGCTGAAACAGGCAGGGTTGCATTGATTTGCAAGTCCGACATAGAAGAAGCCAACACCTACTATGCCCAAGGAGGAGTTGCTTCAGTGACAAATCTCATGGTCGACAATTTCGACAAGCACATCAAAGACACGATGATTGCCGGCGACTGGCTCAGCAATTCCGATGCCGTTGCAAAAGTCGTGAAAGAAGCGCCGGAACAAATCAGGCAGCTCGTCGATTGGGGCGTGCAATTTGACAAAAACGAAAAAGGCGACTTCGACCTTCACCGTGAAGGCGGTCACTCGGAATTTCGCATCCTGCATCACGCCGACAATACCGGTGCGGAAATACAGCAAAGTCTCGTCAGAGCGTTGAAAAGCCATCCGAACATCGACATTTTCGAGAATTTCTTCGCCGTTGAAATCATCACCCAGCACCACCTTGGCAAAATCGTGACGCGTCGCACGCCCGACATCACCTGCTACGGTGCCTATATTCTCAACCCGCAGACCGGGAAAGTCGACACATTCCTCTCGAAAGTGACCGTAATGGCCACAGGGGGCATCGGACAAGTCTATACGACGACAACCAATCCTCCGGTTGCCACGGGCGACGGAATCGCGATGGTATACCGCGCCAAAGGGACCGTGCAGGACATGGAATTCATCCAGTTCCACCCGACCGCTCTCTACCATCCCGGCGACCGTCCGTCATTTCTAATCACCGAAGCGATGCGAGGCTACGGTGCAGTGCTACGCACCCTCGACGGTAAGGAATTCATGCAGAAATACGACCCGCGGCTCTCGCTTGCCCCCCGCGACATCGTAGCGCGCGCCATCGACAACGAAATGAAAATGCGCGGCGACGACCATGTATATCTCGATGTCACCCATAAAGATCCGGAAGAAACCAAACGGCACTTCCCGAACATCTATGCCAAATGCCTCACCCTCGGCATCGACATTACCAAAGACTACATTCCGGTAGCCCCGGCAGCCCACTATCTTTGCGGCGGCATCAAGGTGGACCTCAACGCCTGCTCTTCAATCCAGCGGCTCTATGCTGTCGGCGAATGCTCATGCACCGGACTGCACGGCGGCAACCGGCTGGCTTCCAACTCGCTCATCGAAGCGGTAGTCTATGCCGATGCGGCGGCACGCCACAGCATTGCCAACATTTCGCACTATGCGTTCCGCGACGATGTACCGGAATGGGATGACGAAGGCACACAACACAACGAAGAAATGGTGCTGATTACCCAAAGCCAGAAGGAAGTCAACCAGATTATGAGCACCTATGTAGGCATCGTCCGCTCAAATCTTCGGCTCGACCGAGCATGGAACCGGCTCGACATCCTCTATGAAGAGACCGAGCGTCTTTTCAAGCAGAGCAAGGCATCTCGCGAAATTTGCGAGCTAAGAAACCTCATCAATGTCGGCTATCTGATTATGCGTCAAGCCAAAGAGCGACATGAATCGCGCGGTCTCCACTATTCCATCGACTTCCCGCCCGAAAAACGGGAAATCTGACATCGCAAAGCAATTGTCGAAACAGCAAAACGTCACACTCCTACCGGACTGTGACGTTTTTTC
>ENA-ORLU01002167-ORLU01002167.1-human-gut-metagenome-genome-assembly--contig:-NODE-2167-length-12106-cov-2.449165_pt1 | contig 12106 bp, 10 predicted proteins | sample MGYA00243009_ERZ508833 | MGnify/ENA primary metagenome ERZ508833 (study PRJEB26277, sample SAMN04329763) | human gut metagenome | biome: human-associated habitat | host: Homo sapiens | place: USA...
CTCATTTCATGAATATCCTTTTCATATCGCATAATATAAAACGGCAGAAGCATCAGTAAATTTTTTTCAAAAATACTGTTTCTCGTATATGTCTCCAATTTCATTGTCGGAACCCAATAATGTACTATGTTCTCATCCGGAAGCACCATCTCTATCTCCAGAAAATCCGGCGTATTCTTTCCGCTTCTCAAATATAATACGCAGGACTTTGGAAAATCCATCCTGTATTTGCGTCCCTGTTTCTGTGCATTTTCGATTGCTATGGAGAAATCATATTCTATCATACGAATTGCCATAGTTGTATCGTCTACACTTTGACATTCAATATGATACAATTTACCAGCAATCTTTAAACAGGAATCCGTGATAATCTCTCCGTTTTCCTGCTGATGTTCATTGCGCAGCTGCACAATCGGTACATTCTCCGGATAAGAAGTATGGAACACTTCATTAATCAAAGGTACTGCCAGATATGGCATTTTCTCAATCATTGTACGAAATACATCATCAAATATCGTATTATTCATTAGATACCTCGCTTTTATTCTAACATACAGTAACAATGTTTGAATACCCAATTTGCACAAATATCATAAATAGGATACTCCTTATCTTTCGTACATGCTTTCATAAAAGGAAATAGATGACCGACTGGTCTTGAACTCGGATATGTAAATTCAGTGTAACAAACACATGCTGTTCCGTCAATCAATAATTTTCGACACATCAACACTGCTTTAAAAATTTATTCCTTACATTTCGGTAACAAATTTTCAGTTCACAATACACAAGGCTGTCACACCACATAAGCAATTAGTGCAACAGCCTCTTTTCTATTCTCTGATATCAGGCTCACGAAATCCTGCCATCTTTCATTTCGAATACAGTATCAACGATATTCATAGTAGATTTTCTGTGTGATACAAGTACTACAGTCTTTTTCTCTGAAGCCTCTCGCAATGATTTCAGGATGATTCCTTCATTCAGGGAATCCAGATTTGAAGTTGGCTCATCCATAAGAATCAGCGGACTGTCATGTAAGAACGCCCTTGCGATTCCGATTCTCTGTTTCTCGCCGCCGGATAAGGTATCTCCCAGTTCGCCCACTTCTGTGTCGTAGCCTTTCGGAAGTTCCATAATGAAATCATGAATGGATGCTTTCTTTGCTGCTTCGATGATTGCCTCTCTGGAAGCTCCCGGGCTGCCTACCGCAATGTTGTTAGCAATGGAGTCGTGAAACAGGTGAGTTTCCTGTGTTACATAGCTTTCCATGTCACGCAGATATCTGGTTGGGATTTTTCTTACGTCTTCACCGTCTACAGATACTCTTCCCTGATTTACATCCCAGAAACGCATGAGCAGTTTCAGAAGTGTAGATTTACCGGAACCACTGGCTCCGTGGATGCCGGTAATCTTGCCTGGCTCCAGTTTCAGGGAATAATCATCCAAGATTGTTTCATTTTCATAGGCAAAGGTGACATTCTTTGCTTCTGCACCTGAAAAATTTTCGGATACCGTTTTTATATGCATATCTTCCGGAATTTCTTCCACCATCGGTGTTTCTTCCAGTAAAGACAGAACTCTCTCACCACTGGCCAGTGTCTGATTCAGATTGTTGGACAGACTGGATAACGCTACCACTGGTCCAAATGAACCCATCATTGCAATGGTACAGATAAGGATTCCCTCGAATCCAATCTCTCCTTTTTCGTAAAGCCATACAGTCAGTGCCAACATTCCAAAGGATGCCAACAGAATCACCAGATTTGTAAATGATCTCTGAGCACCTTCCATTTTACTTAATTTCTCCTGCATTCCCGCAAGACTTCGGGAGCGCTCAGACATCTGTTCTTTTCGTTTCTCCCCCTGATCGTACTGGATTGTTTCATCCAGACCACGAAGGGAATCTAATACAAAGCTGTTCAGTTCCCCGAAATTTGTGCGGAATTCCATTCCCATCTGACTTCCACGTCTGCCGTTCCACATAGGGATCACAACTCCCACGGGTTGCAATGGCAATCGGTGATATTGTATGTGCATAAAACACTTCCAGAAGTTCGATGTCTGTTGTAATGATAGAGATCAGATTTCCCTTGTCCCGTCCTTCCAGCTTCGCAGGACAGAGTTTTCGCAGGGCTGCAAATACTTTGTGACGGATGATTGCCAGAAGTTTGAATGCAATAAAATGATTGCAATATTGTTCTGCATAATGCAAAATTCCGCGGAGGACTGCTATGATGATCATTACAGTTATGATTGTTTTTACACTTCCTGCACCTCCTGCTATAAGCCCATGTACAATTACCTGCCCTGCAAGAATAGACAGAAAAATAGCTCAGAGATATCCGGCTGTTCCCAGGATGATCGCTGCCAGCATGATATGAAGCAATGGTTTCACCAGACCGATCAGACTTCCCATAATTGAGATAGCACTTCTGCGTTTTTTCGTTGTGTCCGCTCCGCATGATGTTGTGCTTTCATTCACCATCTTCTTTTGTACTGTACTTTTCTGCATACTTTTTTTATTCGTATCAGACATCCACAGGTTCCTCCTTGCCATAGTTCTCCAATGCCATCTGACTGTCATACAGATGTCTGTATTCACCATTCAATTGCATCAGCTCTTCATGTTTTCCACTTTCTCTTATTTCCCCGTCTTTCAGGAAATAAATCTGGTCGGAATTTACCACATTTGCCAGTCGATGTGAGATCAGAAGCACTGTCTTTGTTCTTGCAAGCTGGTGTATCACATCCATGATCAGTTCTTCACTTTCCACATCAATATTGGAAGCAGCCTCATCAAAAATATATACTGACGAGTCTCTCAGTAATGCTCTGGCAATCGCCAGCCTCTGGCATTGCCCGCCGGACAGGTTGCCGGCTTTTTCCAGAAGTTTTGTCTGCAGCCCGTCCTGGGTCTGCAGAAATCCCAGAAGATTTACCTTCTCAAGAACTTCCTCCATTTCCGCTTCTGTTGCATCCGGTTTTGCCATTCTAAGATTCTCTTCCACTGTTCCCTTAAACAGATAACTGTTGTGGCGGACCAGTACCACATGTCTCATCAGATCTGTTTCTTTCACCTGGGAAAGCGGCACACCGCCAATAGTAATCTCTCCGGTAAATCCTCTATTCTTTGCAGAAATGATTCCTGCGATCGTACTCTTTCCGCATCCAGATTCTCCTAACAAAGACACAAAACTTCCCGCCGGAAGGTACAGATCGATTCCTTTTAAAATCTCTCTATCTTCTTCATATGCGAAATGTACATTCTTAAAAGAAATATCCAATGATCCTTCAGGCAAAATCTTCTCTCCTGTCTGTGGTTCCGGTAAATCTAAAATCTTGAAAATCTTATCACTCGCTGCCATACCATTCATTGCGATATGGAAGAATGAACCAAGCAGTCTGAGTGGCAGGAAAAACTCGCTGGCAAGCAGAACAATACATAACGTTCCTGCTACACTGATATTTCCTTTTAAGAATTCGGACACCGCGACTGCCATACCGATCGCAGCTCCACCATAGGCAACAATATCCATCATGCTTGTGGAATTGAGCTGCATGGTCAGCACCTTCATCGTAATCTTACGGAAATTCTGGGATTCCACATCTATCTCATCTGCTTTCTGCTGGTCTGCCTGATAAATCTTCAGTGTGGTAAGTCCCTGTAAATTTTCAAGGAACGAATCTCCCAGTCCAGTATAGATGCTCCAATAGTTATTTAATAATCTCTTCGCCACTTTCTGTACCACCACGATAGAAATCGGGATCAGTGGTACACAGATCAGCAGGATCACACTCGCTTTCAGGCTCACTCTGCAAAGAATGATAAATAATGTCAGTGGTGCAATCAGGCTGTAAAATAATTGTGGAAGATATTTTCCAAAGTATGTTTCCAACTGCTCCACACCCTCAGTTGACACCTGTACGACCTCCGAAGAGGATACCTGCTCACTGTAGGAAGCTCCCAACTTTAACATTTTCTCATAAATCTTTTCACGCAGAATCCGCTTTACATCCACACACGCCAGATAGGAAGACCTTGCTCCCATCCGTTCACAGATAAATCGAATCACCACAACCAGAACTAAAATCAGTATTGTCCGCTCAATGATCGGTACGGTTACTGCCCGGTACACTACCCGTTCCAGTAAATCTGCGATAGAAAAGACTGCCAACACTTGCGACAGGAGGGCTGCCCACTGCCACAAAATCGTATACACGATATACTTTTTTGCGTGGGACAACAGCCCCACCAGTCTTGTTTTAATCATAAGTAACTCCTTACTTTTTCTTCTCTTTGTTGCTACACATCAGATGCCAGATAGCAAGCACCGGATGATACAACAGCATCCTTGGTCCTGAAAACCGCATAACCTGCCTGATCTGTTCTCTCATCTCCGGCTTATAACAATGTACCTTACAATTCGCACAAAACGTCTTTTCTTCCATAAATGGACACTTTTGACTTCTTTGTTTTGCATAATCCGAAAGTCTTTGACATTCTGGACACATCTGCCCCTCCTGTCTTTCTTCTTTCGGATGTTTTTTTCGGCAATACAGCCGGATCATCTCTTCCACGACATGCTGTTCCTTCTGTCGTTTCTTTTCTACTTTATCCATCATATTATTCCACTTCTGCACCTTCCGGTAATTCTTCTCTCACTTTTAAAGTTTTCACTCGAAGGAAGAAGTATAACAGGTGGCATACCCAAACCACTGCGATACAGATTCTTCCGATTGGTACATTCTTCATGCAGATAAAGCCGATTGCCATGACTACCGTTACCATTCCGATAATCTTGCATTTTGTTCCTATTGTCATGGCTCTTTTCTGAACAAAACTGTCCAGATGTTTCTTATAAAGATTCGTTCCTACGAACCAGTCGTGCAGTTTCTTAGAACTCTTTGCAAAGCAAAACAGTGTTGCCATATAAAACGGAACGGTTGGCAGGATAGGAAGTACAATTCCTATCGTACCAAGTCCCAGGCAAAGAAATCCAAGCACGATCCATACTACTTTTAAAGGATTTTTCATCTTCTTTCTGTTCTCCTGTGGGAGTTTTCCTCCCCTTTATTTCTTGTCGTTCTACTACTATTTTCTTCTTACACCGCCAGCACAAACTTCCGTCCATCAACCCTTGTCACACCAAGCTCAATGCCATACAGTTCCCGGATGCTCTCTTCCGTAATCACTTCTTCCGGATCACCTTCCACCAGCACTTTTCCATCTTTCATGCCGATGACATTATCTGAATATGCGATTGCCTGATTGATGTCGTGCAGTACCATGATGATGGTTATTCCAAATTCCTGATTGAGTTTTTTCACCAGTTGCAGGATCTCAATCTGATACCGGATATCCAAATAGGTAGTCGGCTCATCGAGGAACAGCGTCTTTGTTCCCTGACAAAGTGCCATTGCAATCCATACACGCTGACGCTGTCCACCGGAAAGTCTTGACACTTCTCTGTCACGATATTCTGTCAGATTGGTTACTTCCAATGCCCACTGAATCATACGCTCATCTTCGGCACTGTCTCCCTGCATCATTTTCTTATGTGGGGTTCTTCCGAATGCCACCAGATTCTCAACGGTGATATCGTCTGATGCACTGTTATACTGCTGAACAATCGCAACCTTTCTGGCAAATTCTTTTAAATTCAGGTTCTGGATATTCTTTCCTTTGAGGAAAATATTTCCTTTTCTCGGATATAAGTTTTTCGTCATCAGGGAAAACAATGTAGATTTTCCACATCCGTTTGCTCCCATAATCGTTGTGATTTTACCTTCTTCAATCTTCAGGGATACGCCCTTTAAGACTTTATTTTTTCCATAGGAAAAGTGCAGATCTCTAACTTCCATCGCAGGCTTGTCTGCCCACTTATCCGCTTTTTTCACTTTCTTTGCTGCTTCATTCTCTGTAGAAGTCAAATCCATATTCTTTTCTTTACTTCGCATACTTCTTAGACCTCCTTAACAGAATGATGAAGAATGGGCCTCCGACCACACTCATAATGATGGATGCGGATACCTCATACGGAGCAGCTATCGTTCTTCCGATGGTATCTGCCAGCAGGAACGTAAACGCTCCGAACAAAGCACTAAATGGAACTAATGCCTTGTGGTCGCTTCCTACTAAAATTCTTCCGATATGCGGAACAATCAGTCCTAAGAAACTAATCACTCCGGCTACTGCTGTGGAAATACTTGCAAGCAATACTGCTATCAGTGAAATCACGATACGCATTGCATTGACATTGATTCCAAGGCTTCGTGCTGTCTTATCTTCCAGTGCTAACAGATTACACATCTTCGTCATAATCAGTGCCAGAACCAGTCCGATAATTACATACGGTACTAAGGTTTTCACATCATCCCAAGTTTTCATTGTGATATTACCATTGACGATGGCTGCCACGCCAGACATGTTTCCGCCATTCATTGAATTCAGCGCACTGGATAATCCGGTGAACATTGCATCGACTGCCACACCGACAAGGATAATTCTTAAGGGACTTAATCCCCCTTTCCATGACAGGCTGTAAACTAAGACAAATGCAATCACACCACCAAGAAATGCAAATAATGGAGTGAAGAAAAATAAAGTCGGTGCAAATGCGGTAATGAGTACCGCCGCAAAACTTGCTCCACTGGAAATACCGATGATTCCCGGATCGGCAAGTGGATTTTTTAATACCGCCTGAAATAACACACCCGATACCGCTATCGCAGCTCCGGCTAACATGGAGATTACAATTCGTGGGAATCGTAAGTCATAGATTGTTGCCACGTCTTCATTGTACTTTACAAATAATCCTTTCAGTAGTTCCGGGAAGCTGACTTTCAGGCTTCCGATATTCACTGCCGCAAAAAATAATGCAACCAGCAATACGATCATTACAATAAAGGAAATGGCTGCTTTTGCTGTTTTCCGATGCTTTCTTGCTTTATCCTGACCGGAGAGGTTCTGGACTTCCCTTTCGGAAGTCTCAGAAGTATTTTTTAATTCTGTCTCTTTCATCTGTCCTCTCCTTTCTACTTGCTCTGCTGTTCGTTGTATTTTTCAGTTGCGTCAGAATCCTTTGCTTTCTTCTGTGCATTATCACTGGTTTCTTTTGCTTTTGCTGAATCTTCATCACTTTCCGGATAAAGGATTGGCTGTAATTCTTCCAGTGCCTGTGGATACTTAAACGTAGCACTCATACCGAAATATTCATAAGTCAGATCATAAACTCTGCCGTTCTTCACAGCATCGAAATGCTGCCAGATGTCATTCTCCGCAAAATCTTTATTGAACATTTCTACCACCTGATCCGGCAGTGCATGTGCGGCACGTAAGATAATATCCGGCGCTTTGGTTTTCATGTCTTCAGTATTTACGGTCAAAAATTCCTGATCGGTGTCAGAGTATACATTCTCTCCGCCTGCCAGTTCCACCAGACTTCCTACATAGGAATTCGGTGTTGCGATAATATAAGACCCCGGAAGTCCCATCAGGATCATTACCTTCGGATGGTCTTTTCCTTCATTCTTTTTCTTATAATCATCATAGAATTCTGTAAACTCGTCCACCAGTTTCTGTGCCTCATCTTCTCTGTCGAAAATCTCACCCAGTTCCTGAATGGAACGGTACATACCCGGCACACTTCTAAGATTCAAAAACGCCCAGTCTGTATCGATTGCTTCATATTTCGGCTGCAGATCACTCTGCAATGACACCGGACTTAAAATCCAGTCTGGATTAAGTGAGGATACAATCTCCATATCCGGACTCATGGCTGTTCCGACTGTATCTACATCTTTGTATCTGTCTGGAATTGTGGATACGGTGCTACTGCAAACACCTACCAAATCCAGTTCCAGCTTGTCACAGATATCTGCGGTTGCCGGAGAAGTCGCTATAATTCTTGGGCTTTCTTTCATAGCCTGTACTTTTTTCTTGGCTGCTTCTACGGCTGCCTTTTCTTCCGGATCATTAATCTCTAAGAGAGACTTGGCATCTTCATTGGAAGAATCCTTGTCCGATTTGCTGTCAGAAGTCTTTTTATCTGCCGTCTTACTGCTGGCTGTCTCATCTGTACTGCTCTCTGTCTGCGTAGCAGAATCACTGCTTTTCTTTCCCTGACTCTGGTCTACACAACCTGCCAGAGAAAAAATCATGGTCATTGCAAGGAGAACAGCCGATGCTTTTTTCAAACGCCTATTCATCATCGTCCTCTGCACCTCCCCAACGTTTCCAGTTCTTACGGAAGAAATAAATCACTCCGGATACTGCTCCAAGCAGAATCAGACCTGTTACTACAACTGCCAATGCAATCTGAAAAATCCGGTTGCCGGAAGAAGTATTTCCGCTATCGGAATCGCTGTCACTTGTTCCATCTTTCGCAGTAGAAAGACTTAATCCTTCTGAAGAATTTACTGGATTTTCTGTATCCAGTGAAGAAGAATCACTGCTCGGTTTTGCAGCTTCTGTAATACTGCTCTCCAGTTTCTTTGATGAGCTGCTGGAAGAACTGCTTTTATCGGATGAGCCGGAACTCTGAAGAGAAGAACTTCCAGAACTTAAACTTCCACTGGAAGTAGAACCTGAATTATCTACTGAACCAGAACCACTGGATTCTACTGCTGTTCCATCAGAACTTTCTGTTACCATAGTTGCGTTCATGTCTGTATTGTTTCCTTCACTGTAGTTGCTCGGATACAGATAGAAAATAACATCTCTTCCCATCGGTTCTACATACATGGAACCTCTGACTACACAGTTTTCGCTTGGCACACGCATACACACATCGGCTGTTGTACCGTTGCTGTCTGAACCATTTCCTGTAATACCGATTTCTGATGGTGTAGACCAGCCGGAATCTCCTACATTCTGTACCTGAAAACTATGTCCACTGGTGTAGTCCATCAGACTCATGCGGATGGTCAGATAATAAGCTCCATCGTCTGATACTTCCAAGATACCATTGCTGTATACACAACCTTCTACCATGCCCTGTCCTGTTGCATAAGAACTCTCTCCACCGGAATCTTCGATTACTCCGGTAACCGGGTGTGCGTAACATCTGTTAATTGTACAGCTATACACTGTCCCGCTTGCGGCATAAGCCTTAACAGCAGGAAAGCCTGCCATTAAAGTAATGGCAAGCACACAAGTCATAATGGCAGACAATATTTTATTTTTTTTCGCTGCTAATTTCATTCCTTATCTCCTGTTAAATGAGTTTGGCAGACTCCCAGTCCCGAAGGAATGGGAGGGTCGTCTGCCAAATCTCTACTTAATTATTTTATGTTTGCTTTTTTCTTTCTGTTGTACTCCATGATTCCTGCCAGTAAAGCGACTCCTCCGAGAAGAAGGATAGCTGCCCACAGGGTATTGTTCTGTACAACATCACCAGTCTTAACGTTGGATGCTGATTTCAGGCTGGAACCTGATCCAAGGCTGGATGTTCCACTCTTCAGACTTGAAGAACCACTTCCAAGTGAGGAAGAACCAAGTTTGCTGCTTCCAAGAGAACTGCTTCCAAGGGTATTATTTCCAAGTGAGCTGTTTCCAATAGAAGAATTACTGTTGTTATTTCCGTTGGAATTACTATTATTGTTGTCGTTCTTATCAAAGTCTGGATCATCGGATGTTGTTGCTTTTAATGAGCTCCAATCCAGTTTCAGGTATACTGGCTGTGTTCCTGTACCAGAGCTGATTGCGTCCATAATCGGAACGAATACCTGTAACGGAACATATCCATCATTCAGAGCTTCCGGAATCAATTCGAATGTAACGACATCTGGATAGTTTGTTCCATAAGAATCAGATACTAACGTTCCATCTGCATTCTTCTGATAACTATCTACGGTAACATCTGCAAGTGATCCCTGCGGATTACCATACTGAGGATCAACACTATAACCTGTTGTGAAGTATTTCAGCTGGCTTAAATATCCAAGTTTTTGTCCTACGGTCAGTCCGTTGAAGTTCAGAGTGATATAGTATTTACCATTCTTCACTGTCAGTTTAATTGTATGGTTGATTGCTTCATTTGACATAGAATAAGTATTCTTGTCTACTTTCACCATTGTTCCATAGATAGAGTAAACCCCATCAGCAAGGTTCTTGATATCCAGTTTTCCATCACTCTTCTTTGCTAACTGCTGGATTGCTTCTGTCAGTTTTGTCACCTGATCATCTACCAGTTTCTGTGATGCAGAATCATTATCCATTACATTCTGAGCACGACCTACTGCACTCTGTAATGTTGCAAGAGAACTTTCTGTATAAATGTCTGTCTGGCTTAAATATGTCTTTGCTTCTGCAATCTTGCTTTCCAGTTTGCTCTTATCTACAACTGCTTTTTCTACCAGTCCGTTTAATGCAGTTGTCAGAGATTTCTCTGCTGCTGCAACTTCTGCCTCTGTTGCTTTTGGATTTGCTGCAACATTCTCAGCCAGTGTAATTGCTGTATTCAGGACCGTCAAACTGCTGCTTTCATAAACATCTGTTTTTGCTGCCTCAGCTTTTGCTTTTTCAATCAGGGCATTTAAGTTTGTCTTATCAACAACTCTTAAACTGTCAAGTGCTGTCTGAAGTGCTGTAACCTGTGCCTGAACTTCTGCCTTGGTAGCATCTTCTTTTGCTGCTACTGCCTGTGCATTTGTGATTGCTGTCTTTAATGCTTCTAATGTTGCAGAAGTATAAACAACATCGGTACGATTTGCTTCTGCTGTTGCTTTTTCAATCAAAGCATTCAGTTCTGTCTTGTCTACGATCTGAGTTTCTACTGCATCTACGGCTGCCTGTAAAGCTGTCACCTGCAGATCAATTTCTTTCTGTGTAGAATTCATATCATTGTAAACATCCTGAGCTGTCATGTAAGCCGCATTTAAAGCGTTCCAGTATTCGTCAGCAACATCACCCTGCTGCATACCGGATACCTGATTCAGAAGTGCTTCGATTACACTGTTGTCTCTTTCTACTCCTGTCTCCTGTTTGATGTTTGCCCAGTCGATAGAAACTCTGGCAACCTTTGTACCCTGTCCTTCACCGATGCTTTCCATAACCGGAACATAAACCTCTACATAGAACAGGTTGTCGTTCAGTTCAATCGGGATTGATAATTTTTTTGGATACCAGTTTCCTTCTGTATTCTTGTCGTAATACTCAGAGTTCTTGTCATTAAATAAATCGTAAACATCTGTGTACTCTTCCAGAATTGTTGCATCGGAAGCTTCATATTTTACCGGATAATTATATTTGTTGTATTCAACCGTATCCATATCTACTTTTTTCAGTTTGTACAGATAACCTGTCATTCCGGCAAATTTCATGGACTGGAAGTTCATCTCCAGTGTTACTTCACCTTTACCCGTAACTCTTACAATTCCGTTCTGAATCATGGAAGCATTTCCCATAGAATCTTCATCGGATGTTGCGTTGAGCAGTTTGATCGGTACGGAATATGTACCTTCAAAAATCTGCGGATATTTTTCAAAGAGATCACTCTGTTTGTTTTTAACAACAAGTGCTTCATAAGAAGAGGTCAGCAGTTTTGTCTGCTTTTCTACTTCTGGTTTTGTTGCATTGACATCAGCGGATACTTTCTGAGCAGATTTGATTGCTGCCTGGAAACTGTTCCAACTGTTGTCTGTATAAGTGCCGTCATTTGTCTTGGTCAGTGCATTTTCGATATAGCCATTTAATTCTGACTTATCTACTGCATCATCCAGACGAACAAGTGCTTTCACTGCTTTATCCAGCTTGTCAACCTGTTCATTCATTTCATCTACTGTCGCATCAGATTTTGCTAATACTTCTTCAGCTTCCTTGATTGCAGCCTTCAGATTCTCATAACTGTCTTTTGTATAATTTGCTTCTGCATAATTATTTTTCGCATCGGAAACTGCCTGATCCAGTTCTGCTCTTGCTTTTACGTCTTCTTTCATTACAAGACCTGCTGTTGCTGTGTCCAGAGTAACTTCCGCTGCTGTGATTTCTGACTGGAATGCCACTTTGTCTGCCAGAACACTCTCTGCTGTAGCAATGGCATTTGTCAATACTGCAAATGAATCACTTGTGTAATTCTTCTCTTTTAATACTTTTGCATCATTC
>ENA-ORLU01002175-ORLU01002175.1-human-gut-metagenome-genome-assembly--contig:-NODE-2175-length-12073-cov-3.454902_pt1 | contig 12073 bp, 6 predicted proteins | sample MGYA00243009_ERZ508833 | MGnify/ENA primary metagenome ERZ508833 (study PRJEB26277, sample SAMN04329763) | human gut metagenome | biome: human-associated habitat | host: Homo sapiens | place: USA...
GAAAGAACGGAATATCCCTCTTTTTTCACCTCTGTCGATCCTGCAAACCCGGGAGGAATGGGAAAAAGATCCGATGGGGATGTTCGGCGGATTTATGTCGCAAAGTGTCGTTGTGCCGGAGTTGGATGGAGCGATCTATCCCTATGTGGTGAATGACCAGGAATTGGATAAAGACGGGGTGTATCTGTTCAAAGCGATCCCCGAACGCTTAAAGAATTTTACCGGGATTGTCAGTCACTTTATCCGCTTGAAACAAAAAGCGAATGCCGATAAAAGGGTGGCGATCTATTATTTCAAAGGGGCAGGACAATCTTCGCTGACGGCACAGGGCTTGGAGACGGTACCTTCGCTTTATAATCTGATCAAAAGACTGAAAGCTGAAGGGTATAAAGTAGAAAACCTTCCGGCTACCGAGAAAGAATTCGAAAAGTTGCTGATGACACAAGGGGCTGTATTGAGTACTTATGCAGAAGGTGCTTTCGACGATTTTATGAAGAACGGTCATCCCGCTCTGGTGGAAAAGTCGGAATATGAATCATGGGTGAAACAAGCTCTTCCGCAAGGGCTCTATGCAGATGTGGTGAAGATATACGGAGAAGCTCCGGGAAACTATATGAGTACGGTAGAAAATGGAAAGTCCTATCTGGCGGTGGCTCGGATAGATCTGGGCAATGTGGTCTTATTGCCTCAGCCGATGGCGGCTGTCGGGGATGATGCTTTTGCTATTGTTCACGGCGCTAAAACCGCACCGCCGCATACCTATATCGGAGCTTATCTGTGGGCCCGATATGCTTTCGGTGCCGATGCGATGATCCATTTCGGGACACACGGTAGTCTGGAATTTACTCCTCAGAAACAGGTGGCACTCAGTAGTTACGACTGGCCGGACCGGCTGGTAGGCACTGTCCCTCATTTTTATTATTATACGATCGGAAATGTGGGAGAAAGTATGATGGCTAAAAGGCGTTCTTATGCAACGACTATTTCTTACCTGACTCCGCCTTTTATGGAAAGTAAGACCCGGGGACAGTATAAGAAACTGGAAAATGAGATTCAGACTTATTACAAAACAGATGAATCCGGGCAATTACAGGCCTCTTTGGCTGTAAAGAAAATTGCGGTGGAAATGGGATTACACCGGGAACTGCGTTTGGATAGCCTGTTGGACCGTCCCTATTCGACCGAGGAGATCGAGCGTATCGAGAATTTTGCCGAGGAGATTGCCAATGAAAAAATGACCGGACAGCTTTATACGACCGGTATTCCTTATTCCCCGGAAAAAATTCGTTCATCGGTTTTGGCGATGAGCACAGATCCGATAGCTTATAGCTTGGCAGCTTTGGATAAACAAAATGGAAAAGTGTCTGATAAACAATTGAATAGTAAGGTGTTTTTTACTCAGCGATATCTGGATCCGGCCAAACGGTTGGTCAGTCAGGTACTGGACGGTAAAAAAGCCGATGAGGCACTGGTTTGTCAGATCGCGGGGATCACTCCTGAAAAATTGAAAGAAGCACATACGATTCTTACTCCTCCGAAAAGGGGGATGATGGGGAAAGGTAAGGCGAAACCGGTAGTGCAGTATACCAATGAACAGAAAGCGGAAGCCCGGGCGATCACCGAAGTGGAACGTACGATTACGAATATTGTGAATTATAAGCTGGCTTTGGAAAATAGTCCGGAGCAGGAAATGCAGTCGGTATTGAATGCTTTGTCGGGTGGATATATCGCTCCCACTTCGGGAGGAGATGCAGTCGCTAATCCGCAGGCAGTACCTACCGGTCGTAATTTATATGCTGTCAATGCCGAGGCCACTCCATCGGAACAGGCTTGGACGAAAGGAAAAGAATTGGTCGAAAATACGCTTGCTCAATACCGGAAGACTCACGGTGATTATCCTCGTAAAGTGAGTTATACTTTCTGGAGCAGTGAATTTATCGAAAGTGAAGGAGCGACTATAGCACAAGTGCTTTATATGTTGGGTGTAGAGCCGGTACGTGATGCTTATGGACGGGTGTCGGACCTGCGTTTGATTCCTTCGGAAACTTTGGGACGTCCCCGTATCGACGTGGTGGTTCAGACCTCCGGGCAGTTCCGGGATTTAGCGGCTTCACGGCTTGCGTTGATCTCGAGAGCTGTGGAAATGGCGGCCGCTTCTGCAAATGATAAATACGACAATCGGGTGGCGGAAAGCACGGTAGAGACGGAACGGTTACTGGTGGAACAGGGAGTTTCGCCTAAAGAAGCCCGCGAAATGTCTGCAAAACGAGTGTTCGGTGGTGTGAACGGCATGTACGGAACCGGAATTCAGGGAATGATCACCAGTGGGGATAAATGGGAAGATGAAAAAGAAATAGCCGATACCTACATCAATAATATGGGGGCTGTCTACGGAAGTGAGAAAGAATGGGGAGAAATGAAAAGCGGATTGTTGCGGGCCGTATTACACCATACGGATGTTGTCGTTCAACCCCGGCAAAGCAATACCTGGGGAGCATTGAGCCTGGATCATGTATATGAGTTTATGGGAGGCATGAACTTGGCTGTACGTAATGTCACCGGTAAAGATCCCGAGGCTTATTTTGCCGATTACCGGAATCGCAACCGGGTGAGAATGCAGGATTTGAAGGAGGCTATCGGAGTGGAATCGCGTTCGACGATTTTCAATCCGGAATATATCAAAGAAGTGATGAAAGGAGGGGCGTCGAGTGCTTCACAGATTACAGAAGTGGTAACGAACACTTACGGGTGGAATGTCACCAAGCCTGAAGTAATCGACGACGCTATGTGGAATCAGATTTATGATGTTTATGTGACGGATTCTTACAAGTTGGGAACTGAAGATTTTTTCAAACAACAAAATCCGGCCGCTTTGCAGGAGATCACAGCAGTGATGCTCGAGACTGCCCGGAAGGGGATGTGGGAGGCTTCGGAACAACAGATCAGTACCCTGGCAAATTTGCATACCGATCTGGTGAAAGAGTTCGGATCGGCTGGGAGCGGATTTGCCGGAGGAAATGCCAAACTGCAGGATTATATCGCCAGCCGGGTACAGCCGGAACGTGCCACTGTTTACAAAGAGCAGATTCAATCCATGAAAACGGCTCAGGTGGCTACCGATAAAAAAGGAATGGTCCTGAAAAAAGATGAGGCAGCTCAGGCTGAACGGGGAGAGAAAAATGCGTTGAACGGCGTATGGATCGCTGGTGGGGTATTCGCTCTGTTTGTGATACTGTTGCTGGTTTTGAAGAAAAAAAGAAAAGGGAATTAAATATCGATATGGAATTAGTTATCAGTATACTTATCTTATTTATCCTGGTCAATTGCCTGTTGAAGCTTAGTTTTTGGAAAGGCTGGCAGGCAGCTTTGTTCGGATTGATCTGTGGTATTTTCATTACCGCTACTTATCCGGTTGCTATCCTGCAATCCAAAACCCAGCTGGCCGACTACCTTCAGAATACAGTGGCTTTGCAAAATATGGCAGTGATCATTACGCTCGAGGCTGTCGTTTGTTTTGCGTATTGTGTGGCTGTATTGCGGGGATGGTTCGGCCAACAGGAAAAGTGGTGGGTGAAGTCTTTGAAATGGTATCCGACCCTGCTTATTTTTCCCGTCCTGTTTTATTTACAGACCGAGCTGATCTTTAGTTTTCCGGGGATATCCTTTTCGATCCTGTCCTATGTTTTTGCTATAGGAGTGGTGGTGATGATTCCTCTGCTGTGTTACTTTTTCAGGTATCTTTTACCTGAAAAAGAATTGCGGCTGGAAGTACATTTTCTCGTTAGTCTTTTTGTTTGTATCATCGGCTTGCTGACTACAGTGAATGGAAATGTTACCTATCAGGCAGTTAAAGAACCGACAAATTGGAAGGCATTGGCTTTTGCTTTTGGCTTGTTTCTGATCTTTTTCTTGCTGGGTATGGGTTGGAATAAATTGAAATGGGTCCTTTTACAGAAACGAAGTACCCACCAAACGACTTCTCGTAAATAATCGATAATATTTAAATTAAACTATAATCTATGGAAACTATTTCACAAGTGCTTTTTTGGGTGGCCAACAGCCTGCTTATACCGGATATTATTCTTTTATTATTACTGTTTATCCGGTCGTTGTTGCTAATCGGAGGAGTTTATAATCAATACATGACCAAACGGAAAAATGACAAACAGATGAACAGACTGATCAAAGAACTGACGCCCGATACGATCGGTGAACTGAAAGGTGCTTTACCCGGTAGGGATAACTCTTTGTATATCCGCTATCTCCGTGATTTATTGACCACACCTCCCAGTCCGGATTATTCGGATTATCTGATCACGAATTTTGAGAACGATGCAGAGAAGGATGTTATTCTTTCGAAGTTACTGGCTAAGATGGGACCGGTATTGGGATTGATCGGCACCTTGATTGCTATGAGTCCTGCCTTGGTAGGACTTTCTACCGGAGATATCGCCGGTATGGCTTATAATATGCAGGTGGTTTTTGCAACTACGGTTGTCGGTTTGGTAGTTAGTGCCGTCGGTTTGGTGTCGTTGCAATTTAAACAACGCTGGTATGCAAAAGATGTGAATAATCTGGATTATGTGGCCCGGAAGTTAAACGAGAAAAATACAGAAGCATGAGAACAGCGAGGCGAAAGAGCAAATTTGCCGTTCAGGAAGATGCCGATCCGCTGAGTGTGGTGGTCAACCTGTTCGATGTGGCTATGGTTTTTGCGGTAGCCCTGATGGTGGCAATGGTGATGCACATGAATATGACCGAAGTTTTTACTCAGGAAGATTTTACTATCGTGAAAAATCCTGGGAAAGACAATATGGAGATTATCATGAAAGAGGGAAATAAAATCAATAAATATACGCCTTCGAACGAACAAAGCTCCGGCTCGAAAGGAAAAAGGGTTGGTATAGCTTATGAACTTGAAAACGGAGAAATTATCTATGTGCCTGAATAATAGAAAGATGATGAAAATAGGAATGATAATAATACTTTGGTTCTGTCTGACTGGCGGCTTGGTCGTTGCTCAGGAGAAAAGAGCCTATACTTTATTCGATGCCGACGGGCAGGAAACCGACTATGCCCATATGATGAGTGTTTTGGGTGAACAACAGGTTGTATTTATCGGAGAGATACACAATTGCCCGATAGCACATTGGATGGAATATGAGATTGTCCGGGATCTATATGCTCTTCATAAAGATCGGTTGATGATCGGGGCTGAAATGTTCGAACGGGACGATCAACTGGTGTTGGATGAATATTTGAGTGGATTGATTACAGCCGAGCGTTTCACTAAGGAAGCAAAACTATGGCCGAATTATCCGACCGACTATAAAAAGATCGTAGAGTTAGCTAAAACCAACCGGATTCCTTTCGTTGCTACGAATGTACCCCGCAGGTATGCCGCTATGGTATCCCGCGGAGGATTCGGGGCTTTGGAACAATTGTCGGAAGAAGCGAAAAATTATATCGCACCGCTGCCTTTAAATTATGTCCGGAATGAAGGGGTTGAAACATATTTCCGTTCGATGGAAATGCCGGGAGCTAAAAAAGAGGATACGGAGAAGCTGGCCAAAGCTCAGGCTTTGAAGGATGCAACGATGGGATGGTCGATTGCTCAGAACATCGGATCGTACTTCGTCCACTTGAACGGCAGCTTTCATTCTGCTAACCAAGCCGGAATCATCACTTATCTCAACCGGTATCGCCCCGGTTTGAAAATAGCCACCGTTGAAGTGGTGCGTCAGGAAAAGACGGATAAACTGGATAAGGATGTCATGCGAAAAGCCGATTTTTATATTTGTGTCCCTACGGATATGACAACGACCTATTGAAAAGAAGTTGCGAATCTCAAGTTATAGGTACATTTAGAATAGTTTTAACGGAAAAATTAACCCTGACCGCTGTAACTATGATATTAATTGACGACATTGGTTGGATTACCTGCCAGGAAATGACGGATGTTTTCGAGGGCTTCACGACCCATGGCGATGCGGGCATCGATGGTGCCGGTTCCGATGTGGGGGGTGAGTACGACGTTCTCCAAAGCGTAGAGGGTTTCTGTGATGTGAGGTTCGTCTTCGAAGACATCCAGGGCTGCACCTGCTATTTGACGTTTTTTCAATACTTCGGCCAGTGCTTGCTCATCGACAACAGCTCCCCGGGCTGTATTGACGAGAATGGCTGTCGGTTTCATCAAACTCAGTTCACGCTGTCCGATCAGGTGCCGGGTAGCGGGAGTCAAGGGGGTATGAAGAGTGACGAAGTCGGATTCCCGGAGCAGGGTATCCAGTTCGACCCGTCGGTAACCGGGAACTTCGGTGTGGTGATTATAGTAAATGATATTCATTCCGAAAGCTTCTGCTTTACGGGCGACATTTTTACCGATATTGCCCAGGCCTATAATGCCCAAGGTCTTTCCTTCCAATCCGAATCCCAGGTTGCGCATAGTGCCCCACATACTTTCTTTTTCTATGCGGATACGTTGATTGCATTCGGCAATCCGGCGGGCTGCACTCAGCATCAGGGCCAGTGCCAGCTCGGCCGTAGGACTATTGACCGCTTTCGGGGTATTGGTCACAGCTATACCCTTTTCACGGGCATAGGTGATATCGATATTATTATAACCCACTCCATAATTGCTGATTAGCTTCAGCTTTTTTCCGGCATCGATGATTTCCCTGTCGATCGGAGCATGAAATATGGCCAGCATAATATCGTAATCGGGTAGTATGCGCAGCAATTCCGTTTTACTGAATTCTTCCTTTTCCGGAAAGGTGATTTCCCAATCTGCAGGCAGATTCTGGAAGGGTTCCCGGGGAATATTGTAGGTGACAAGGAGTTTCATAACATCGTTATTATAGGGATTATACGGATTTACTCGAGAGTGGTTCGGGCAAAGGGAGCTGCGTCCAGGCCGATAAATTGTCCTGCCAGGTATTTGTAATAACCGGTAACGGCTACCATCCCGGCATTATCGAGGGAAAATCCCAGACGCGGAATAAAAACTTCCCAGCCTGAGCGGGCTGCTTCGTCATGTACTGCTTTTTGTAAAGCCGAATTGGCCGAAACACCTCCGCCGATGGCTATTTGTTTTATTCCCGTTTGTTTGGCTGCTTTTTTCAATTTAGACATCAGAATATCGATAACAGTCTTTTGAAGAGAAGCACATAAGTCGTTCAGGTTATCCTGAATGAAATCGGGATTGTTTTTCAGTTCATCCCGCAGAAAATAGAGGAATGAAGTTTTCAGTCCGCTGAAACTGTAATCGAGCCCCGGTATTTGCGGTTTGTTGAAAGTGAAGCGTTCCGGATTACCTTCTTTCGCGAGTCGGTCGATAATCGGACCGCCGGGATAGGGTAATCCCATCACTTTGGCACATTTGTCGAAGGCTTCCCCCGCAGCATCGTCGATCGTTTGTCCGATCATTTCCATTTTCAGGTAATCGTGTACAACGATCAACTGCGAATTTCCGCCCGACACCAGCAGGGTCAGGAAAGGGAAAGAAGGCTGCCGGCTTTCCACTCCCGGTTCTTTGATAAAATTAGCCAGGATGTGCGCCTGCAGGTGGTTTACTTCTATCATAGGTAAATGATTGGCCAGGGCAAAACCTTTAGCAAAAGAAGTACCTACCAGGAGCGAGCCCAATAACCCCGGTCCGCGGGTAAAAGCTACAGCATCGATGTCTTTCACTTCGATACCGGCCCTTTTGATGGCTTCTGATACCACGGGAATTATATTTTGCTGGTGTGCCCGTGAGGCCAGTTCAGGGACAACTCCGCCATAAGCTTCATGCACTTTCTGGCTGGCAATGACATTACTTAGCACAAGGCCATCTTTCAATATTGCAGCAGAGGTATCGTCACAAGAAGACTCGATTCCTAAAATTACAGTCATATTTATTCTTTAAACTTTATTCTCTAATCTTTGAACTCCAATCGTTTTCAAATCTGATGCAATATTAATATTTTTGTGAGCAAACTAAAAATAACTGCGGGTATAAAAAAGGTTCTTCGGATATTATTGTTTTGTGCAACGGGAGTGGTGTTACTGGCAGGGATGCTTTATCTCCTGTTACAGACTTCGTATGTACAAACTGCGTTGGTTCAATATATTACTCAGCAGGTTAAAGCGTCTACCGGTGTTACTATTCAGATCGGCCATGTCGATTTCCGTCCGGTAAAATCTTTGGTACTGAAAGAAGTTTTATTAAAAGACTTTAAAAACGATACTTTATTATATTGCCAGGATTTGCGGGTAAAGGCAGATTCTTTCAATATCGTAAACAAGAGTTTCACGATCGGTGAAATTGTTTTGAATCAGGCTGATTTTAATTTATGGATATCGCGTGGGGAAGGATCGCCGACAAATATAGAGATGTTTCTGGATTCTTTACAGCGGGTCGCTCCTGCCGATACAGAGGGGGAGGGCGGTGAAAAACAGAGCGGTTGGTTGATGGGATTGAAGAAGGTCAGTCTGCGGGATTCCCGTTTCACTTATCGTGAAGAAGAATATGAACCGGTGGATTATGGCGTTAACTGGACGGATGTGGAATGCCGGGATTTGAATGTCGATATTACGGATTTTGACTTTGGGGATGAATATTCACAGATCGTCGTTTCCGGTTTGAGTTTTATCGAGAAGTCGGGATTGAGGATGAAGGAATTGGATGGACGGGTTCGGATCCGGGAGAGTAATTTGACGATTACGGATGCACGGATAGAACTTGAACGGAGTAGTCTCGACTTGATGAAACTGGAATTCAGCTGGACACCCGATCAGCACGACTGGCGTTATTTTACGACCCGGATGCAACAATATTATGAATTAGGGCCCTCGTCGGTGAGTTTTATCGATCTGGCATATTTTAACGGAGTGCTGAGAGGGATCGATAATACGGTGAAATGCAGCGGTATTGTCAATAACACCATCAATAAGCTGGAAGGTCATGACCTTTATTTTGAGTTAGGGGATAAAACCGTTTTTCAGGGAAGTTTTAAATCGGAAGGGTTGCCGGATGTATGGAATACACGGTTTCATATCGATTTGTATAAGGCGCATTTGAATCCCGATGATCTGGAAACCGTCTATTTGCCCTGGTTCGATAGGTATATTCCGGTTCCGGAACCTCTGCATCATTTTTCTTTTGTCGATTTCGAGTCGATTTGTTTCGAAGGTACATTATCGGATTTTATGGTGAAGGCGAAGAGTATTACTCCGGCTTTGGCAGGAAATCTGACGTTTCGTTATGCTCCTTGTCCGGACAAAAAGCCCGATTGTGATGCCATGGGTGGGGATTTTCATTTTTATCAGGTCGACTGTGGAAAGTTGTCCGGGCTGTCGATGCTGGGATACGGTAGTTTGTCCGGTAGTTATGCAGGAGTCTGGGATACCCGGGGACCTTCGTTTCATATAGATTCGAAAGTGGAGCGTCTGAATATCCATCAAGGGAATGTCAAAGATATGAAAGTGGCCATGACTTATGAGACGGGAAAGCTGGATGTGATGGCCACCGTGGAGAACGAGCAGATGCAGGGAGGGGTATTGCTGGCTTATGATTTGAGTGATTCCCTGAATTTTTTGAGTACCCGGGGACAGTTACGGATCGATGAATTGGCGGCATTCGGTTTGGATATAAAAGGGGGACAGGAGGCGCTCGAAACTTCGTTCGAGATCATTCATGCCGGGCAGGAAAATAAGAGTTTTACCAATTTATCCCTGACGGATTTCAAATATACCTGTGATACAGCTACATTCACGATAGATAAAATTAGTATGGAGGATAACCAGAAGGGAGACCATAATACTACTACTTTAAAATCGGATGTCGTGGATCTTTTTATTTCGGGAAATTTTCGGGAATTGCGCCCTGCTCCGTTTGTTTTTCGATTGATGCAAAATTATTTACCGGCTTATTCGGTACATCAGCCTAAAAAGACCCGGAAGTATCCGAAACGGAAAGAACCTGAAAAGTTCGATTTTCAATATACCGTGCAGGTAAAAGATGCCGGCCGGATTTTGCAGGTTCTCTATCCTGATTTGTATATAGCTTCGGGTACATTGATTACTTCCGATTACCGGAATGAAACCGGACAATTGCGTCTTCGCCTGACGACCGATTCGATCGGTTATGAGGACATCAGCCTGCTTCATTCCAAAATCGATCTGGTGGGGGATATGCAACGGCTGGATATGAAATATACTACCGACCGGCTCATTTATGGCAATGGATACCAGCTTTATAATGTCAGGAATGAGTTAACGCTTGCGGATAACCATCTGGACAATAGATTGAGCTGGTGTAATTGGGGAGATAAGACTTATAGCGGGGAATTGTCTGCCTGTGTCGTTTTCTCTCCCGATGAAAAGTATGGTTATAACACGGAAATCCGGATTCATCCGGGAGTCATTGTGATGAACGATAGCGTTTGGCGGGTCAAGGAATCTTCGGTTTTTATCGCCGGTAAAGAGATTGATGTAAGTGACTTTTTTATGCAGCGGGGAAAAGAGAGTTTGTCGGTTAACGGTAAACTCTCCGAATCTACTGAAGAAAAGCTATTCGTGAAACTCGAGAATTTCAATCTGGAGAATGTAAGCCGGATCGCTTTGAAACACCGGCCATTTTTGTTCGGAATCGCTACCGGTTCGCTGACTCTTCAGGATTATTATAAAAATTTTATGTTGATTACCGATTTTAATGTCGATAACTGGGGAATCAACCGGGATACTTTAGGATCGTTGAGCCTGCGTTCGTATTGGGATGCGGATAACAGAAACGTCATTGTCGGAGCTGAAAACAGAGTAGACGATGCTGTGCCCTTAGTGGTACAGGGGTATTATACGCCCGAGAAGGATACGATTGATGTCGGCATACATTTGGAAAAAGTGGGATTGGAGCGGTTAGGAATCTATGCTTCTGATTTTGTCACGGAGACTGCCGGGAATTTGTCCGGGAATGTGCGGATTTCAGGAAATACCTATAAGCCGGATATTTCCGGTTTTGTCTATTTCGATTCGGTAGGGATGAAAGTCAATGTTTTGAATACTAAATTTTTTGTTCACGATAGCGTTCATATCGTAAATAATCATCTGTTGTTTCGTAATTTTTATATGAAAGATATTCATGGGCAGCAAGCGGTGTTGAATGGAGAATATCAGTTTTGGGAAAATCGTTACCGCCTCGATGCCCGGTTTGAAAAGTTTATGGTGCTGAATACCGGTTTTGCAGATAACGAATCGTTTTATGGTCAGGTATATCTGAGTGGGTTGGCCGATTTGGATAACCATAATGGGGTGGATAATGTCACGGTCAATGCCCGGACGGAGAATGATTCCCGTTTGTATCTTCCCTTGTCGGCAGGCATGACGGAGCAGTCCAATAATTTTTTGCATTTTGTCCATACCGGACAGCCGGAGAATCAGAAGATACAACCTAAATCGGCAGTATCGGATATTAATTTGAATGCGAACCTGGAGGTCAACGATAAGCTGAATGTACAGGTGATTTTTGACCCGACGGTCGGAGATATTCTGAAAACTACGGGAAACGGAGATATTAAGATCACTTTCGATAAAGACGGAAATCTGAATATGTTCGGGGAATATCAGATTGCAAAAGGGGATTATCTCTTTACTTTGAGCAACCTGGTGAATAAAAAATTTGTACTTACTCCCGGGGGAACGATTTCCTGGAGCGGTTCGCCTTATGAGGCAATGTTGAATATCAATGCGGTATATAATTTGAAAACGACGATTACCGAATTGTTACCGGCAGAAAAACTCTCTTCCGATGAGTCGAATCCCGATGAAAAGATCGCTACGGAATCGGGAAGAAAGGTTCCGGTGGAATGTATCCTGAATCTGAGTGATAACCTGACCAATCCGGTAGTAAAATTCGATATAAATTTCCCGACACTGGAAACCCAGAGTAAAAGTTATATCCAGAGTCTTTTTTCCAGCCAGGACGAGATTAATAAACAAATGTTTTCTCTGTTGGTATTGAACCGATTCTACCGGACAGACAATACGGGGGATTATGGTTTACAAGCCCAGACGGCAGGGGTGACGACTTTGACGG